>Ga0209935_1001247_pt1 | contig 42897 bp, 31 predicted proteins | sample ThiBio_1000_plan_2_FD_183958 | JGI IMG/M metagenome (GOLD analysis project Ga0209935, IMG submission 183958) | Wastewater bioreactor microbial communities from Cape Town, South Africa - Thiocy_cont_1000_plan (SPAdes) | ecosystem: Engineered > Bioreactor > Thiocyanate-remediating >... | reverse complement strand
CCTTGTTGATTTTTCTCGAAACAAACAGCGACGAAGGCAAACTTCTCCAAATAAGCACGGGCGAAGGAAAAACTTTGATCGTTTCCCTATTTGTGGCCATTCAAATTCTCAAAGGCGAGACTGTCGACGTAATTACAAGCAACAGCCTTCTTGCTCAAGAAGGTGTTAAGGAAAGAAGAAAATTTTTCAATCTATTGAACATCAGCGTCTCATGTAACAATGCAGACAAAAGAGACGAAGGTTTTGACAAGAATCCTTACATCGCCGATGTTCTCTACGGATGTATTTCGAATTTTCAATTCGATTACCTTCGAGACTCATTCGAATGCAAAGGCAACAGAGCGAAAAGGAAATTCGGTACAGTCATGATCGACGAAGTGGACAGCATGCTCATAGACAACGGAGGTCATATCGCCAAACTATCTGGTAAGTGAAACCGAATCTGTGTCTCTTTCATTCTTTGGTTTAAAAGGTCCGTTGCCTGGCATGGACAATCTCAGATATATCTACATCAAAATATGGACTGAACTCATCAAACAGGAACAACAATTTCGAGAGCAATTAGAAAATGCAGAAAATAATCTTAAAGATATTACTGATCGAATTAATTCGAAAGTAAAAGATGCCATCGACTTGAGCCAGTTCAAGATGATTCAGTCTTATCTACTCGAATTTGCCAAAAGTAAGCTCGACATCTGGGTGAAAAACGCCATTTACGCGCGGTTCTACTGTCATGAAGATAAACAATATGTTATTAAGAAAGTCAAAGACTTGAACGAAAATGTCGTAGTGCCTGTCGACTTCGAGAATACGGGCGTTACTTTGAAGAATACGATCTGGTCGAACGGTTTGCATCAATTTGTTCAACTCAAACACAATCTCTATTTGACATCTGAGAGCTTAACAAGCAGTTTCATATCGAACATTGGCTACATCAAGAAATACAAGAGAATTTTTGGTTTATCAGGAACATTGGGCTCATTGGCTGAACAAGACTTACTCAGCAGTGCGTACAACATTCAATTTGCCAAAGTTCCTACTTATCGAGAGAAAAAATTCCACGAACTACCACTACTAGTTGCGCATGACCTGAGTTCTCGTATTGCAATCGAGGCGTCAGTTATCTGCGAAGAAGGTCGAGCAGTGCTTATCATCTGCGAGACGATCCGTAGTTTGAAAAATATCGAGCAAATGATCAAAATACTCAACGCCGTCGATAGCGTGCAATGCAATATCAAAACCTTTCCCGACGAAGATAGCAGCAAGGTGACTGAGGCGAAGATTCAGCCAGGCGATGTCGTTATATCAACTAACATAGCTGGCAGAGGAACTGATTTTAAAACGAGTGAACAATTGGAAGCAAACGGTGGTCTTCATGTCATCGTAGCATTTTTGCCTTGCAATAAACGAGTCGAAGATCAAGCATTTGGTCGAACGGCTCGACAGGGCAAAAGTGGTACTGCTCAAATAATAATACAAGAAGATGAGATTCTAAACGATTTAAATCCAGGTATCTTCTTCAAACAAGTCAGAGACGAGCAAGAAAAAGCGAGAATCAATCAGATTAAAACAGTGCAACTTGCCGAGATCAATTTCAATGACAAAATATTTAGTTTATTTTCTGAAGTTTACGTTCAACTTTACAAAAAACATAAAAAAGATTCGATTCATTCGTTTTACTTGAACGATCTCAAAGAATTCTGGGCGTTTTGGCTCGATAAAAATAGTGCAAACGGCAAAAAAATCGATCAAGCCGAAGCTGACTTCGGCCGTTTCAAAGCTGAGGCCAGCGAAATTCTCAATGGTAAAATAAAACACAATCCATATTATTGTATCAAACAGGCAAACGCATTCATAAACAATGACAAAGCAAAAGAAGCAAAAGAAGTCTTGGAAAACGCCATTTCAATGGAGACGAATTCAGACATTCTCTATTCGGCCCATCTCAAATTATTCGAATTAGCAATGGAAAACGGCAAACAACTAACCGAGCGTTTTAGTAAAGCCATGGCAAAGTTAATATTTCTACCCTATGAAATCGATGAAAAGTATAAAGATGACGCAAAAAGACATTTGACTAACGCTCAAAAAGCGATTAAAGTTGAAACTGACTATTTGGCGTCTCTTTTCGAAGCAGAAGATTTCACGAGTATCATATGGGAATCTGTGGAAAAGAACTTTTTGGTTAAACATTTGAAATCGAGATTAGCTTGTCTGCTTACTTACTCGGCAAATTTAGATGGTCTAACTGAACAACTCAACAGTAGTCAAGGTTTAACAATTCAAAAGAAAATCTACAACTATTTAAATGAAAGTGACGATGCAGAAGTTAACAAAAATATAACAAATTCAGAAATAAATGAACTTGACTTTACTGGTCTGAACGAGATCTACTCTCTCCGAGAAGTATTCGATGTACCACCAGAGATCATCACAGGAGCTCAAGTTCAAATTGGCCTTGGCTTAGCAGCGTTAGCGGCTGGTATCGCTTTTCCGCCCGCTTTATTCATATGTGCACCTTTGGCTGGAACTTTGATTTCAGAAGGCATTTGTGATATCATCATCGAGCTCATCAGCAAAGGCGAGACTGAGTACGATTGGAAAGAACATGTCAAATCAAAATGCATTAGCTATGGCATAAGCATCGTCACGATGGGCCTCAGTGCTGTAGCGACTTCGACCAAGCTCTTAAATCAAGCAGCTAAATTATGTCGAGGAATGTCCAAAATGTTTGCTCGAAGTCCATTTATAAGGAACATATTCAATAAAATGGTTAATCTATTAGAAAAATCCATAGAGAAATTAGAAAAACTTAAGAAATTAAGTAAAGGCTTAGTTGTGTATGATAAAACAGTTACCAAAGGTATTATCAAACAAGTGGCCAAGGATACAGCAGTAGGAGCCGTTTCAACTATCATTGATAGTAAGATCATAACGCCTGCATTAGAAGAGATGTTCAAATCGTTGAAACCTCAAATACGAGAAAAAATAAAACAAACAATCGAACAGGATGCTGAGCTCAACGACAAACTCGAGAAGAATCAGAAAGAAAAAATCGAAAACAAAACTAAAGAAATTCTCGGAGGTGATATCGGTGAGTTAGCTATCGAAACAGCCAAAGAAATCACCATTGAAGTCATTAAATCATCGAAAAACAAATGGGTCAAAGCTGTCGCACTAACACTGGACTCTTTGGATTTTACCAATAAGATTCTTACCTATGCGAAGAAATTTTGCAAGGAGTTAAAACAACAACTACCTTTATCACAAGACTCCGAGTCTGTTAACAAGAAAGCGATAATTGCAGATTTGACAGATCAATTAACCGAGAAACTGTTCGGTTTCATCGTTGGATTGGGAGCTAAGTTTACTAGTACAATCATTAAAGATCCAATTCTCAATAAAGTATTTCAAAGTAAACATAAAGATGAAAACAACGACAATCAAAATCAAAACCAACCTAAGAGAGACGAATTAATTGATCAGCATTTGCGTACACTGGGTATTGATGCAGATATAAAGGATCTTACTAGTGCTGATATAGCCAGAGCGTTCAAGAAAGCTGCTCTGAATGCGCATCCAGACAAGAGAGGCGCAAGTGACTCACGAACGATAAATGATTTACAAGAGGCACGTAACTTCCTACGAAATTATATCAACAGACGAGATAATCGAACTGTTAATACAAAAGATGAACTCAAATTGCTTATTCATGGCAATTCAGATAAAAATCAATGTGGACAAATGGTTTTCGCTCAATTATTTCAAGTAGACACTCACGATTTATCCCGAAAGACCGGTGTGACGAATTCACATCATGGTTCTCATATAACCGATCACGAGCACCAACTCCGAACTCTCAATCTCGAGCCGATTAAACATGATTTCCACAACTCAAACAAACAAGATTTACTCAAATTTCTCAACGAAGCAAATGCCAGCTCAGCTATGTTATTTGTGAATCGAATCGACACGCCAGATGAACTTGGACACGTGCTTTTAATTAGAAAACAGTCAAATGACAATCTCGCGGCTTACGATAGAAACAAATTGATTCCACTCGAGAATCTTTTCGAGTATACGGGCGTGTTGCTAACGGGTAGAAATCTAGACGATCAATTGACGAGAATTCAACATGAAATCATGACAAATCCCGACGCTCATCCGCCTGTGTCTCGAATGAAAGCAACAGGACAAGATGAATTCGAAGATCGATTCGGAGTTCGAGGCAAAAACATGCTTGGCCAAATCAATAAAGACCGAATGATGACCAATGATTCGTTGATAGTCGGTAGCGTTGCTCGAAATTTGAATCATAGAGACTACGATTATGTTCTTAATCAAGCAAAACAGGACAAAATTATTAGATTTGATTTACAACAATATGAAAACATGGGCAAATCTGCAATTATTCGTTATTCACGCTATGGTCCAGGCGCGGCTCATTACTGTCCGTTTGTGGAAAACACGCACGATTGGCCGACGTTAAAGCAATCCGAAGTTACACTTACGAATAAAACTCCTGAATACAATTGCATGTTAACCGGTGGTACAATGCATTCGCTTCATTCGATGTGTAGCTTTCTGGTTTGCATTGGCAACAATGATATCAAAGTCTATTGCGACTCGAATCCGACATCGAACGCCAACCAAAAGGTTCAATCGATTCTAAGTGAAGGCGCACGAGTCATTCATCGAATTGATCATGCTGCAAATAGACACATCGACCTGCCTCAGTCTAATCGTGATTTCTATGGTAGTAACGACTCGATGACAAGTGGGGATATTTACTTGTATCATAAGAAAGGACAATGGATTATAATGATTCAAGATAAATCGTTCACTATGGACGGAGTCGAATGTCCAATGGGAAATATTCGTGAGATCCGTACGAATTACTATGATGACCATCTTCGAGTAATAGAGTCAGATGAAAATTACACTTTGCCAAGTTTCAATCCGAAAAATAAAACACGTGCTTTTGAAGATGATCCACATTCGTTTCTGAGTAATCATTATTTACTACAATTGTCTTCGATGTCTGAAAGTGTCTATATAAACGAAGCTATACTAGCGAAATCTCTTCGTTTCGATATCTTTCCTGGAAATAAAGTCAATCAACGACAAATGTTCAAGATTATGCCGAAAGAGCACGGTCAACATCAAGCTCATTATTGTCCGTATTTTAGCAATACTCATGATTGGTCATCGTTGCGTAATTCAGAGACGATCGTCAAACTGACGAATCCTCAGCACAAGTACGTGCTAACAGATACGTTTAGTGGCTGTTCTTTCATCGTGGCAATAGGCAAACATGATATGAAAGTTTATCATGATTCCAAGCCTGAGTTAAATGTAGCCGAGAAGAATGCTGGTATTCATTCAGATGGTGAGAATAGACACATAATCAGAGTTGATCATTATGATTACAAAATTACTGACGAATTTTCTTACATTTCGTCTGAAATGCCTTCACAACGTTTATTCTATGGTATTCTCGGAGATAGAAATTCGACTGAGATCGGCTCGGAAAAGTCTATGCAAGCCAGAACAGGTCAAATCATGTTGTTCTATGATCAATCAAAATGGAATTTGGCAATTTCTAGTTATTTAGCCGTCAACAACAGTGACAATGGTCAGCTGCCGACTGATCTTTGTATATTTCAATTAACTAATCTTGTCTCATGAATATCTTATTAAGACCTAAGACATATAACTTAAGCTTTTTATTGTAACATTAACATATTCGTACTATTTATTCTCAAACATTAAAACTCCGATAATGTTACTTTTCGTTCTTTTTTACTCGAGAATGAAACTCAAACACGTAACCAGGCGACATTTTATTCAGTCGTGATTTATGCATCGACAACTTGGTAATTCACCTTGAAGTGCAATTTTCATGTTGTCTCTGTAAATAAAAGCAACTGAAAGCTTTCTTTTCTTCAATCATTCCGCAAAAAATTTTTACTTTCTTCGACATCGTTATGAATCGTTTCGGTGATATTGATTGTTCGTTCAAAAGACTTCCACCTGTCTATGGTTTTCGAAGTGCAAAAGTTGTCTCTCTTGCAGAAGCACTTCAGCCGATTGAATCACAAATTGAAGAACTAGCTTATTACATTAAAATAGCTAAAAAAAGTTGTCATTTTCCAAATGATCACGGTTTATCAAAAGATCAATCAGCTTCGATTTATATTTATACAATGGAATGGGGAGAAACCACTCTTTATCGAGTTTTAAACGAAGCACTTAGATCAGAAAATCGACAAGCATTGAAAATTTGGTTTCCTTATCTGAAATTATTTGATACAGCTTTAGATCTTTTACCAACTGTCAAAGAATCTGTTTGGAGAGGTGTTCCACTTGATATTGGTAAAAATTTTACTAAAAATCAAATGTTTACATGGTGGTCTATCAGTTCTTGTTCCTCATCAGTCAATGTTATCGAACAATTTCTCCAAAGCAAAAACAATTCAACGTTATTCTTAATTGAAGTTGTTAATGGAAAAAAAGTTTCCGGTTATACTGAATATGAAGGTGAAGATGAAGTTATTCTGCGAATTGGAACAGAATTTCGAGTTAAAGCTGATCCATTGAAACGAGCCGATGGTTCACATACAGTTCATTTAATTGAAATCAATGATAATGACGAAGACGATAGGCAACCTTTGGCAGCAGCTATGAAAAGTTTAGATGTGAAACCAAAACCAGTCAATTCTAAAGTATCAAGTGAGTTGAATAGAAATCTAATTAAAGTCGATTTTCGTTTGATAAAAATGAGAAAATTATAATTTGAGTATCGATTGATCGACTGCACAAATTCAGATTTCTTTCATCCACTCGTTGGACGAAAAATGCGTTGATGTCGTGTCGGAATCAGTGTGAAGCTAGCACAATGAAACGAAAATTTATGGAGAACTTTTTTTCCAGAGTATATCCGGTCCGTAGAAATGAGTTCATTCGATTCAGAATTTAATTCAGCGTCGAATGGTGACAGTTTTATCTACCGGACATACTTAAAACAAAATTTATATGGATGATTTTTTGTTGATTTAGAATTGAAATCTGATGTGATGAAATGGAAAGTAGATGGTCAAACAATTGCTGGTGGAAATGGAAACGGAGACAAATTAAATCAACTTGAGGGTCCTAATGGAATCTATGTTGATGATGAAGAAAAATGCATTTATATTGCTGATCGTGGAAATCATCGTATTGTTAAATGGAAATTAGATGGTGGAAGTGATGATGGGCAAATTGTTGCAGGAGGAAATGGTTGTGGAAATAGAATTGATCAATTGAATTATCCAATTGATGTGATTTTAGATGAAAAGAAGAAATCTTTGATTATTTGTGATTATGGAAATAGAAGAGTTATTCGATGGTCTTTACAAAATCCAAATGGTGACAAACAAATTCTCATTGAGAATATTAAATGTGTTGGATTAATGATGAATGAAAATGGAGATTTATTTGTTTCTGATTATGAGAATCATGCAGTGAAACGATGGAGAAAAGGTGAAATAGGAAAAGGAGGAAAAGAAGGAATAATTGTTGCAGGTGGAAATGGTTGGGGACATAAACTCAATCAATTGAATGGTCCGACATATATTTTCATTGATCGAGAAGAGACAGTTTATGTCTCAGATGGTTTGAATCATCGTGTAATGAAATGGTTGAAAGGTGCAAGTCAAGGTATTATTGTTGCTGGTGGACAAGGTCAAGGAAATAGTTTAAATCAATTAAATCATCCTCAAGGATTAGTAGTGAATGAAGTTGGTGATATTTATGTGGCTGATCAGTCGAATAATCGAATAATGTGTTGGTCAGCGGGATCAAAAGAAGGTCGTGTTGTTGTTGGTGGAAATGGTGAAGGAGAAGGATCAAATCAATTACGTGGTCCAAATGGTTTATCATTTGATGTTGAAAATAATCTTTATGTTATTGATTTAAGAAATCATCGAATTCAACGATTTCGTATTGATTAATAAAATAAATAAAATGAAATAAAAGATGAGAACAATAAGCATGGAAGATAAAAGATGAAAAATGAATGTAAAAATAAAATATTGTACGTATAATAACAAAAACGTTCTTTCTCTCACTCACTCTCTTCCCTTTCTATCTTTGGTTCTCTTTTCTAATCGGCTGTGTAAGTTAATTTATTTATAGTCAATAGTATTTGCGATAGATAATGACCATGAAGGTTTAGTATAGAAAAATTTCATTCTTAGTATAGGATAAGAGAAGATTTGATAGTTGTTAAATAAATTGTTCTCTTTTGTCCACGTAGACATAACGATGTGATCTATTTGTAGAACTGAAGTGTGATTGATTGAAAATGTGTAACTGTATAGTTAATGTGTATCGATTTTATTTGAGTTGAGTAGTAAATCGTAGTCTTGAGGGTGTTGAGGGTGAGTGAAGCTGCCATAACGTGTTTCGATTGTCGCTGAAACAGTCTCATCAAATGACTTAAGACAGAAAAATCAAATTTTGAGTACAAATGATGTCAATGGTTTCGATCTCTGCCAGAAGATTTCATCAGACGACTGTAAATCTATTCGAATCAGAGAGGATCTAAAACAGATATCGACTAAATTCCGAACTGAAATCTTTTTCAAATGCAAAGATGAAGGACATGTTCAATCTTCTAATTACCGAATAGCATTCAGATTCGATGGACCAGTTGCTTGACGAAAAGGGGTTTAATGCATTCGAGAAAGTTTGGATATTAGCCATAAAAAACTCTCGAATGTTTTCCTTAAAACTTGTCCATGTGAACGTGTTTTTCTTTTTTTGTTTGTATATAAACGCCTAAAATTAATTCAAAAACTGAAAAAAAAGGCGATTTAAGCGCATTTTCCGTCCTCTTTCAATAAAATTTGATGTATCTTCACAAAACATGCTTGAATAATAGCTTTCCTTTGCTGAATAAATATTTAACAAGAAAGGGGAGGGCAGTTTTTTTGCCGGTAGTCATCAATAGGTTTTTTCCAACGTGGGAAAAAAAACGACACAATACCAGTAAGTGTCAACATCCATGCAATGACTATATTATGATCAATTAGAGGTGCATTTTAAAATCGATTAAAACCAAAGGAAATTAAACTCTAAAACTTCACAGAATTCGAAGAATTTTGGAATAGGATCGCGTCTGAAAGAACATGAACTTGTAGGTTTTGAATAATTATTCAAAGAATAAACACCCTCACCCTCAATATCTATATGTATGAGCATATATCCCAATGGCATTGTTTTTGAAAGGTTCACAAGTTTGTCTATTTGGTGGACTTGGCTTCACAGAAATTCAAGATTAGAAAACATATTCTTTCTTTCTTCTTTTTTCTTATCATTATTTAACTGGGAACAAAAAAGATAAGAACATCGAGAAAAATGACTCGAAATCTTGATATAAACTGGTTTTTTTCTCATTTTTTTATCAAAAAGAAGAAAGTTCGTTATGAATCGTTTCGGTGATATTGATTGTTCATTCAAAAAACTTCCACCTGTCTATGGTTTTCGTGTGGAAAAGATTGTTTCTCTCGAAGAAGCGCTTAAACCTATTGAATCAACAATCGATCAATTAACTTACTTTATTAAAATAGCGAAAAAAAGTTGTCATTTTCCAAATGATCATGGTTTATCAAAAGATCAATCTGCTTCGATTTATATTTATACAATGGAATGGGGAGAAACCACTCTTTATCGAGTTTTAAACGAAGCACTTAGATCAGAAAATCGACAAGCATTGAAAATTTGGTTTCCTTATTTAAAATTATTCGATACAGCTTTAGATCTTTTACCAACTGTAAAAGAATCTGTTTGGAGAGGTGTTCCACTTGATATTGGTAAAAATTTTACTAAAAATCAAATGTTTACATGGTGGGCGATTAGTTCTTGTTCCTCATCAGTCAATGTTATCGAAACATTTCTCCAAAGCAAAAACAATTCAACATTATTTTTAATTGAAGTTGTTAATGGAAAAAAAGTTTCCGGTTATACTGAATATGAAGGTGAAGATGAAGTTATTCTGCGAGTTGGAACAGAATTTCGAGTTAAAGCTGACCCTTTGAAACGAGCCGATGGTTCACATATAGTTCATTTAATTGAAATTCGTGATGACGAAGAAGATGACGATGATGATCAGCCAATAGCACCACCTAAGAAAATTTTACCTGTAACTCCAAAATCAAAACCAAAACCATCGAATTTTTTAGATAATGTTGAAAATATTTTACAAATCAATAAAAATGATTTAGAAATCAAAGGAAAACTTGGTGAAGGAATATTGGGTCAAGTTTATAAAGGTAAATGGTTAAAAATTGATTTATTTGTCGCAATTAAAACTTTACATTTAACTCATTTCAATGATGATATCAAAAGAAAACTAATTAATGAATTATTAATATTGAAAAGTGTTTCCCATCCGAATATTGTTAAATTCTATGGCGTTTGTGTTGATGAAGATCAGTATAGTTTAATTACAGAATACGTGTCACTTCATTCTTTATTCGATTTATTAGAAGAGAAGAGAAAGTTTTCTTTGCCGGAACAATTATCAATTGGAATACAAATAGCCACAGGAATTAACTATTTACATCAATCAAAACCACAAATTTTACATCGAAATATAAAATCAACAAATATTTTATTAGAAAATCATCATTCAGGGTATAATGTTAAAATTTGTGATTTTAATATGATTCAAATAAGAAATCAATCTAAAGGAAATATTTCAATATGTTGGACAGCTCCTGAAGTTTTAGATTTGGATCCTTATACAGAGAAGAGTGATATTTATAGTTTGGGCGTTGTTTATTGGGAACTTGTTACTTATCAAATTCCTTATGATGGACATTCAAATAGTTCTATCAGAGATTTTATTCTTTCTGGTCGTCGTTTAAAAATACCTCAAAATATTTCAACGAATTTTCGTTTAATTATCGAAAAATGTTGGTCACAAAATCCTAATGATCGACCAACTTGTTCTGATTTACTCAACATGTTTAAAGAACAACATGACCAAAAACAAAAACAAAGTAATTCGTTTTTCTTCATGAAATAGGATGTCGTTGCAGCTGCTGCAGCAGTAAAATCAGATTTATAGAGATAGAAACAGAGATGACAAAAAAGTAAAAGTGTTTTGGAGATTTCTTCTGTTCTTCTTCTTTTTTTGTTAGTCTCTACTTTTTTATTTTCTCTATTCTATTCTTTTGTAGTTAAGATGAAAAGAGTAATAATAATGGATGAATTTTTGTTGATTTAGAATTGAAATATGATGTAATGAAATGGAAAGTAGATGGTCAAACAATTGTTGGTGGAAATGGACAAGGAGACAAATTAAATCAACTCAATTATCCTCAAGGAATCTATGTCGATGATGAAGAACAATGCATTTATATTGCTGATGCAGCGAATCATCGTATTGTTAAATGGAAATTATATGGTGGAAGTGATGATGGAGAAATTGTTGCAGGAGGAAATGAAAGAGGGAATAGAATTGATCAATTGAATGATCCACGTGATGTGATTTTGGATGAAAAGAAGAAATCTTTGATTATTTGTGATTATGGAAATTCGAGAGTTGTTCGATGGTCATTAGATAATCCAAATAGTGATAAAGAAATTCTCATTGAGAATATTGAATGTATTGGATTAATGATGAATGAAAATGGAGATTTATTTGTCTCTGATTATGGGAATTATGCAGTAAAAAGATGGAGAAAAGGTGAAATAGGAAGGAAAAGAGAAGGAATAATTGTTGCAGGTGGAAATGGAGCAGGAGATAAACTCAATCAGTTGAATGGTCCGACATATATTTCCATTGATCGAGAAGAGACAGTTTATGTCTCAGATGGTTTGAATCATCGTGTAATGAAATGGTTGAAAGGTGCGAGTGAAGGTATTGTTGTTGCTGGTGGACAAGGTCAAGGAAATAGTTTAAAAGAATTAAATGATCCAATGGGATTAGTAGTGAATGAAGTTGGTGATGTTTATGTGGCTGATTGTGTGAATAATCGAATAATGTGTTGGCCATTGGGATCAAAAGAAGGTCGAGTTGTTGTTGGTGGAAATGGCGAAGGAAATGGATCAAATCAGTTGAATTATCCAAGCGGTTTATCATTTGATGTTGAAAATAATCTTTATGTTGCCGATCAATGGAATCATCGAATTCAACGATTTCGTATTGATAGAAATTAAAACAAAACTTTCTCTTTCTTTAAAGGGCTCGATTGATATAAGTTTCCCGGCTGATAAATATAACTGTGTATCGATAAGCGAGAATCACTACGAACTGTTATTCGTCTAAAGATAATACTCAAGTTTTTTTCTCTCATTCTTATCAATTTACTAAACACAATAACCGAAATAAGTTTATTTAAAAACAAAAGAAGCAACATAAATACAACAATTCTATCTGCAATTACTGAGCAAAAGCGAAACGAGAGATATATAGATTATTTGCATGAAGATTTTGATTGATTATATTCATTTAGACTTATAATTCCATTGAAATGATTTGGATATCTTCTATGAAATTGACTTCGCACAGTCGACACAAATAGTTTACCTTTTCTATCTCATTTCACAATTTTATCATGAGTCAATTTAAAAAATAGAATTTGTTTCTTCAACCAAATTTATTTTGAAGAGAAAAAAAAACACAAAGAGATTTTTCTTATTTAAATGCTCGTCCACATGAAGAACAAAATTTAGCCCATGTGTCGATACGCATTGCACCACAGTGTCTACAAGTTGGATTCGGTAACGCTTGATATGATGGAGGAGTATAGGCACTTTGTCCTCGCCCAATATCGATAATAATCTAAAACACGAACATCGAATTTGAATAAGAATTTTAAAAAAGTGAATTAATTTTACATGATAGGTTGTTTCTGTCTTTCTATTTTCAAAGTTTCCAGTATAAAATCTCGTTGTTTCTAATCTCCAACTGCAAGGCGTTGATCTCGACGAATATCTTGCCGATTCTTCAGCTATTGTTTGTCGTAATTGTGCCATTCTTCGGCATTGCAAAACAGACAGTAATATAATCATTAAGAAAACTAATCCGAAACAAACACCTATAATAATAGGAACTCTACCGAAATTATCTTCATTGATATCCGATTTCACTTTAACAATGACAATAGCTATTATGACTATGAAACCGAGAAAAACAAAGAGAGGCAAGAAGACAAGTTTTCTGCCTGATGCAAACGTTCGATTGAACGAATTCTTCTTGACTTCTGATTCCATTGAAATGAACTGGATATGTTCTATCAAATTCATATTTACAAAACATTCAACTACAAACAAAATAGATCAACTAGATTATAATCTCATTCTCTTTGAAAGAAAAAGTCGTATCGAAAATCGAAAATCCTTTTGTAAATAGAAGAAAAAAAAACTACTATAAATATCATTGCGAAGAGAAATATAAAAATCGTTTTTTTTCTTCATAAGATATAATTTGAGTGAAAATGTTGATAAAATGGGAGATTGTTGTCTTGTTCTTTGTTGAAATCAATGGACAAATACCGACGAAATTGGCGTTAGAAGAATTTTAGAATTCTACTGATTATTTATCGATTGTTCTCGAGTCTAATCATGGACAATCGACTCTGATTCAAATCAAAAAACGAATCTGGGACAAAAATATCAATGAACAACATTTGGATTTCTATTCTCTCCAAACTAAAAATAGAATTTTAATAACAACAAAAGCAACGGACGCTAAATCTCAATGAAAAGACGATTTTATTTTATTAAAACTCAACGATAAACCGCCTCTTCAAATCTATTCAACTGTTACCAATCAATTCTATCCTTTAGAAATCGAAGAAAACGAAGAAATTCATTGATTTACTTGGTCAACTAGAAATCAAAGTGTTTTTATTGGAACAGAGAGAAAGAAAGAATGTGAAGATCAGCATTGGAAAGATGTTATTCAATATCGAGAACAATTTCTCGCCGATCGAATCTATCGAATTGATCTCGAAAATCTCGAGATTTCAAAACAAATTCACTTAATTGACATTGATCAACGTGTCGATCAATTAACTTCTTCGCCCGACGGTTCTCAACTCGTTTTTTCTCTCGAACCACCATCACAAAATCAAAAGAACGAATCACTGATTACGAACTCTATTCTCTCGATTTAATCAAATTAACAAATAACACAGCAGTTGAAAACAATCTCAAATGGTCATTCGATGGTTATTCGCTCTTTTTTACAGTTTCAGCTAAACGATCAATCGAAGGTGATTATCAAGATTTTCAACGTCGAATCTATTCAATGAATTTAACAAATCAACAAATTCAATTAGAAGTTTTGAAATGATTTCAACGACGAAGAATAATTCGAGATTTGCTTTTATTTATTCCGAATTGAATTTACCTTAAGAAGTCTATTGGACTGATCGATTTTATCAAATGAATAAGATTACAAATGAAAATCAGTTATTTACTCAAAGAAATCTACCGAAAGGTAAATCTTTTCAATGGATAAATCAACAAGATCAAACACAAATCGAAGGAATTCTTCTCTATCCACCTCATCGATTCGAACAGAACAATCTCCCGTTATTAACTCTCATTCACGGAGGTCCATACGATGCTGATACCAATGTTTTTCATGCAGATTGCTATTATTCTGCACTTATGTTTGCAACTCAAGGTTGGCTCGTCTTTCAACCGAATTATCGGAGTTCAACAGGTTATGGAGACTAATTTTTGAAAAATATTCGATTTGAAATTGTTTCTCGACCAGGAAAAGATATTTTCGATGGAATTGATGCTTTGATTCGAAATGAGATTGCTCATCCAAAACAATTGACTTGAGGAGGATATAGTTACGGTGATTATCTAACTCGATGGTTAATCACCAAAACAACGAGATTTAATGCTGCTCTTTTCGGTACTGGAGCTATTCAACATATTGCTGATTGGGCTTTAACCGATATTCCTTATTCGACTATTTATTTATTCGGAGGTTATCCTTGCCAAGTTCAACATCGTTATCAAAAAAAATCGGCAATATTTCGATTAGATCAAATTAGAACGCCAACACATATTGTTGTACTTGATCAAGATATTCGGGTTTCATATACGGAAAATTATTTATTAGAAAGAGATTTAGTTGCACTTGGAATTCCAACGAAAATGATTATTCTACCCGATGAATCTCATCTCATTGAAAATAATCCTTGGCATGAATTTATTCAAATTAGAGAAGAAATTCAATGATTACAAATCTATACAAATATTTCTCTGACATAATTCATTTCGAACAAATAAATATCGACTTCGAATCAATTCAGACGAGAATTAGAAAGAGCAAAGCGAGAGAGGAAGAATTTTGTTTATTTTTATTTTTAACTTTTATCAATCAATACGAAATCGTTGAATTCGATTATTTTCTTGATCGGCAACATAAAGATTATTTTCAACATCAAATGATAAACCTATTGGATAAAAGAACTGATTTGATCCATCCCCTCGACCATTTCCACCACCAACAACACGACCTTCTTTTGATCCCAATGACCAACACATTATTCGATGATTATTACTATCAGCCACATAAATATCACCAACTTCATTCACTACTAATCCTTGAGGATAATATAATTGATTTAAACTATTTCCTTGACCTTGTCCACCAGCAACAATAATACCTTCATTTGCACCTTTATACCATTTCATTACACGATTATTCCATTCATCTGAAACATAAATTGTTTCTTCTCGATCAATGAAAATATATGTCGGCTCGTTCAATTGATTGAGTTTATTTCCTCGATTATTTCCACCTGCAACAATTGTTCCTTCTCCTCCTTTTCCTATTTCATCTTTTCTCCATCGTTTCACTGCATTATTCTCTCGATCAGAAACAAATAAATCTCCATTTTCATTCATCATTAATCCCCGACATCGAATATTCTCAATGAGAATTTCTTTATCACCATTTGGATTTTCTAATGACCATCGAACAACTCTTTCATTTCCACAATCACAAATAATCAAAGATTTCTTCTTTTCATCTAAAATCACATCAGTTGGCCAAAACAATTGATCAATTCTATTTCCTTCACTATTTCCTCCTGCAACAATTTCTCCATGATCACTTCCACTATCTAATTTCCATTTAATAATACGATCATTCCATTTATCAGCAATATAAATGCATTGTTCTTCATTATCAACATAGATTCCATGAGGATACCAAAGTTGATTTAATTTGTGTCCTTGTCCATTTCCACCAGCAATTGTCTGACCATCAACTTTCCATTTCATCACATCATATTTCAATTCTAAATCAACAAAAACTCGTACATTATTATTATTATTATTACTCTTTTCATCTTAACTACCAAAAACTAACAGGTCAAAAAAATAGAATAGAAAAAACGAAGAGGGTGAAAAGAGATAGTAAACGAATTTGTAATTGTAAAAAAGCAAATAGTTAAAATGAAAAAAAAGAAAACCTATCTGAACTTCTTCAGTTAGAAAAAAATGATTAAAAGATGGATTTGAATTTTGTGAGATAACGATGATTTCATCACTTGACTAAAGTTCTTCGGAAAGAAACTTTATCTCTCGTCTCGTTCGACTCAAATTTTTATTTCGATTCGAGATGATAATGAAAACTTACATAAACTATAATTCGTTCTTTTTAAAGGGATAATACTCTTACAAAAATATAAATTCTTGTCATGTTTTGAAGTGCACTGACAGTTATTGATTCCTCTAAAAATTATTATTTTTTCCTTCTTCACTAAGTTGTCTTTAATGTCGATAAAAGCCTATGTCAACTTGTTAGAAAAAAACAAGAAAACATTCTCACCATATTTGGATTTTTTATTCAATTGATAGACTTCTTGTGAAATAAGAAGATAAAATAAATTTCCTTGATTTTCTAATTTTTCTAACTGTTGAATATCATTTTCATTAAATTGACATCGATAAAATTCTAAATGAATAAGTGAATGATGTTTTTCAATTGAATCAACGAATTGTCGAATAAGTTGAGAAGAAATCTTTGATTTTGATAAACATAAATGACTGAGAGATCTATTGTTTTGTAAATAATTAATTAATAAATTTTCTTTTTTATCTGAATTTTCAATCGAATAAATATGTAAATGAAGTTGTTTAATTGATTTATGTTGTTTTAAAATTTGAAAAAGATTTTCAAGAAAATCTGCATTAGAAAAAGCAGTTGAATCGATAAGATTAAGTTCAACTAAAGTTCCATTTGATTTTAATAATTTACAAAAATGATTTACAACTGATGATAATCGTAATGAAGAAACCAATTTCAATCGTTCTAATTTATTAACTTTTATTTGAAATATTGAGTTTAAAATGTCGATGTTATTTGCATGATGAACAATCAGTTCAGTGATCATCGTATTTCTATCGAGAGATTGTTGTAATTGTTGTTCATATTCGAGAAAATCAGCAGCTGAAATTTCTAGCTTTCGATGGATTTTATTTTGCTTTAAAATTTTCTGACATATTTGTACATTTGTAGACTGATGTTGATGAGCAAAATAACTTTTTAATGAATAATTAGAAAAGTTTATTTCGGCATAATTACACAAATATTTCGAAAATCCAAAATAATTAGTAACATCAAAATTCTTAAGTTGTAAATACTGGATTGATGATCGATTAATGATAGTATCAATTAATTCATCGAAATAATCATCATAAATGGAACAATTATCCACCACCAATTTGGAAACAATAAAACCTTTGGATAACATCTCTAAAAGAAGTTTCATATTTTCCTTTGTAAATTTCATTTGATTTATATTTAATTCTTTTTTCTCTTGATCGAATATACCACCTAGAATTTTGATTTGTTTCAGGAAATCATTATTTGTTTGATAACTAATTAGATCATAATGGTGATGGCAAAGCCAACGATAACGTTTATTCTCAGTAATTATACGATATAAATTACCTAATAATTGAGTTGAACCATCACGTTCTAAATAACTTTCAAGTTCTTGTAGATGTACATCTTTTATTAGAGGTCTTTGTAATTCAGTGTTTTTATTCGACGAAAGAATTCCACAAACTGGTTTCGTTTCTGATTTATCGAGAAATTGTTGAGCAAAATTAATTTTCTGATTAATATCCTCAAAATGATTCATCGATAAATGTGCTTGCTGTGACAGAACGAGTCTTCCAACTGAAACTAACACTTTAACAAGATTCAATGTTATCTGTAAATATTGGCCAAATCTCATCAAAAATTCTTTTAATTTTCTGATTGAATAACCATCAAAAGACGCTACGTGTAATTCTTTTGGTTCATTTGAACATTCACAGAGAAAATAAAGTTTAAAATGTAAATTAAATAAATTTTGATGACCATCAATCATTTTGAAATCATAATCTTTAGCTGGAAGAATAAAAAAATAACGAGGAGTTGTTGATTCTTTTAGTTGATCTATTTGCTTCATTAAGTCTTTCATTTGTTTAACAGCTTCATTGACATTAACATCAATTGGAACAATCGAGGATGATGTTGACTTAGGTGGATTAGTAATAATAGCAGGTTTGTCTAGAACAAATACATGGAGATAAAATATTCCTTTCGAGAACTGTACAATCGAAAGAAAAGCAAATCTGTGATGTACCTGGATTTTGAATACATTCATTGATCATTTTAATCAAATCAACACAAGTTGGTCGATCTTCTGGTTCTTGTGCCCAACATTTTTGGATAATGTTACGAAAATGTAAGGGAGTGTCATCGGATATATCCAAACGATCTCCATCTAAGACAAATTGTTTAATATGACCAATTTCATGACCATCGTAAGGAATTTCATAATTTGCAAGTTCCCAATAAACAATACTCAAACTATAAATATCACTTTTCGTGCTATGAGGTTTCATACGTAATACTTCAGGCGCAGTCCAAGATAAAGTAATAGCAATAGAAATATTTCCTTTTGTCTGATAGGTTGTGTCACTTCGTGTTTTAGCCATTCCAAAATCACAAATTTTGATAACAAATTCTGATTGATGTCTGTCTAACAGAAGATTCAACGATTTAATATCACGATGTAAAATTGGAGGTTGAAATTGATGTAAATAATGAATTCCTTTTGCAGTTTGTAAAGCAATGGATAGTCTATTTGACCATGAAAGTTCGAATTTTTGTTTATGTAAAACTTGATGTAATGATCCTAAAGACATAAATTCCATAATTAAAGCATACTGATCTTTCTCAAGACAAGCTCCATAAAAGGAAATTATATTCGGATGACGAATTCGATTTAATAAAGATAATTCTTTGAGAAGATTTTTCTCTGCATCTTTGTTTAAATGAGTGCGATGTAATTTTTTAACAGCAACAATTAGATCATTGTTTAACCATTTAGCTCGATGGACTACTCCAAAACCTCCACTACCAATTTCTTCATAAAGTTCAATTTCATTTTTATTTATTTGAATTAAATTGTCTAAGTTGACTAAAAATGAAAATATTTTCTAAATATAAAAATTTGAATTTGAATTTTATTACCGTGCTGATTAAGTAACGATGCAGATGGATTTTGTTCGAGAAACTGATTTAGCTTGGAAAACCATTGATTTGCTTTATTCATATGACCCAATTGAAATGCAATTTTGCCAAGATTTTCGTATAAATCGATATGTAAATGATCATTTGATTCGAGTTGTTTCAACATTCGTTCGAGATATTGTTGAGCTAAATCAAATTTTTTCATATCCAATAAAATATTTGCTAAAGTTCGAAGATCGATTTGTTTATTTCCAAGTTTTGTTTTCATATATTCGAGAACATCTTTCAATTGATTATCATCATTCGATGCGACAATCATTTCAATTGTCCAAAAAAGTTTGCTGGGATCTTGAGAAATCTTTTTCAAACGAAAAATTGATCCAATTGAAAAGAGAATTTCTTCTTCACCAGGAAAATAACTCAATTGACTAATATCAGCAAATGGTTTCATTTTGCCAATATTTGGATCGGCTTCAATTTCAAATAAAACTTTTTCGACTGTTTCATCTCGCTCGTCTAAATCTAGAAATCTTATTGCTTGTGATCGATTTGTACTTGTTGAAAAAAATGAATTAATTGAGATGAATTGATTAACAGATTTTTTCAAAGAATCGAATTCTTTTTTGGACATTTTTTGACCTCGATAAACTTGAACAATTTCTGTGATTTGATTTGTTTTTAATTGTTGTTGAATATCGAAAATATACGATCGATACAGAAAAATCCAATGAATATCTTTTCTTCTTAAAACAGAATTTAATGTTGGAAAAAAGAAACATTCTTTCGTATACCACCATAATGCTTTTGTTGACACATATTCTTTCTCAAAATCATTGATATTTTCGATTTGTTCTTTGATATTTTTGATTTTTCCAGGAAATTTTTTATATTGATCTTTTAATTTTTGAAATAATTCATTTTGATCTTCGTCATTCGCTTTTAATTTCGAAAGACATTCGATAAAAACCTGAAAGAAAAGAAATTTAACATTAAATTCATTTGTCGATTGTCCTCCGTCGAAAATATCGATCGGCAATGATTCTTCAACTGAATGATTTTGTTTGATTTGTGAAACTAATTCATTGATATCAGTTAACACGCCTTTGATCTTTACAAATCAAAATCAATTCCAATAGAAACAAAATCTATAAAAAGAGAAATTTTACTTTCGAATAGTTTGTACTCCATTCTTCGTTCGATTCTTTTTCGTAACAATAAACATAAACAGATAGAACTTTATCAACATTATTAATAAAAGGGACAATTTCTTTTCCCAATCGTCCGCTGACAATTAAAACCAATCGATCTTTATCCGATAATTGTTCAATGTATTTTAGACATTTGGAAACATCTTGAAATGTTTCAAGTTGATTATTAATTGATCGAAGTCTTTCTTCAGTTTGTCTATCGTCATTTGACGTCGAATCAAGCCAAATCAAATAGAACATTTCGGAATATTCATTTTTCCTTTCAACAACTGAAAGTGTTGTTGCCGCCATTGAAAAAAAAATGTTTTTAATGAAATCTAACAAACGAAAACTCGGCTTTTTCTCTTCTTATCTTTTCTGATCTAACACTGATAAGCAAGGATAAGAGAACATGTTTATTTAAAAAACAAAATTCTACTTTGAACTTGTAGTTTAATTGATAAGAAAGCACACATTTCTTTTTGCTTGTTCTTCCTAAGATGTGTGTTCAAATTTTAAAAAAAACAGACCATGACTACATTTTTGTGTCGATAATTTGATGAAACATCATGAAATTGAAGATCAACGAAATCTTATTCAGTAATATGCTCAAACTATTCAAGTCAAATTTCGTTCGTTTACAGAACAGATCCAAACAATTGTTAAAAAGAAAGATTTCAATGAAATTATTTTGAAAAAAACTACAAATACAATTAGAAAATCTCAAAAATCAACTTAATCAAACAGATTCTATTCAAATTAAACAAGATTCATTATTCACATTTATTGACAAACTATTGATTACTATTTCTCCAACTACTAAAAATCTCAAATGGAAACAACATTTGAAATTGTTTCTCGGCCAAGAAAAGATATTTTGGATGGAATAGATGCTTTGATTCGAAATGAGATTGCTCATCCAAAACAATTGACTTGAGGAGGATATAGTTACGGTGCTTATCTAACTGGATGGTTAATCACCAAAACAACAAGATTTAATGCTGCTCTTTTCGGTGCTGGAGCTATTCAACATATTGCTGATTGGGCTTTAACCGATATTCCTTATGCGACTATTTATTTATTCGGAGGTTATCCTTGCCAAGTTCAACATCGTTATCAAAAACAATCAGCAATATTTCAATTAAATCAAATTAGAACACCAACACATATTGTTGTACCTGCAAAAGATATTCGGGTTTCATATACGGAAAATTATTTATTAGAAAGAGGTTTAGTTGCACTTCGAATTCCAACGAAAATGATTATTCTACCCGATGAATCTCATCTCATTCAAAATAATCCTTGGCATGAATTTATTCAAATTAGAGAAGAAATTCAATGGTTACAAATCTATGCAAATATTTCTTTGACACACTTCATTTCAAACAAATAAATATCCAATCCGAATCAATTCAGACGAGAATTAGAAAGAGCAAAACGAGAGAGGATGAATTTTGTTTATTTTTATTTTTAACTTTTATCAATTAATACCAAATCGTCGAATTCGATTATTTCCTTCATCGGTAACATAAAGATTATTTTCAGCATCGAATGATAAACCACTTGGACAATTCAACTGATTTGATCCTTTTCCTTCACCATTTCCGCCAACAACAACACGACCTTCTTTTGATCCCAATGGCCAACACATTATTCGATCATTCCCCCAATCAGCCACATAAACATCACCAACTTCATTCACTACTAATCCATTAGGATAAGATAATTGATTTAAACTATTTCCTTCACCTTGTCCGCCAGCAACAACAATACCTTCATTTGCACCTTTCAACCATTTCATTACACGATTATTTCCCCAATCTGAGATATAAACTGTCTTTTCTCGATCAATGAATATATATGTCGGACAATTCAATTGATTGAGTTGATTTCCTTGACCATTTCCGCCTGCAACAATTGTTCCTTCTTTTCTTCTATCACCTTTTCTCCATCTTTTAACTGCATGATTCTCAGAATCAGAGACAAATAAATCTCCATTTTCATTCATCATTAATCCAAAACATTGAATATCCTCAATGAGAATTTGTTTGTCACCATTTCGATTTTGTAAAGACCATCGAACAACTCTTCGATTTCCACGATCAGAAATAATCAAAGATTTCTTCTTTTCATCCAAAATTACATCAGTTGGCCAACACAATTGATCAATTCTATTTCCTTTACCATTTCCTCCTGCAACAATTTCTCCATGATCACTTCCACTATCTAATTTCCATTTAATAATACGATGATTTCCGTCATCAGCAATATAAATGCATTTTTCTTCATCATCGACATAGATTCCATGAGGACTCGAAAGTTGATTTAATTCGTGTCCATAACCATTTCCACCAACAATTGTTTGACCATCTACTTTCCATTTCATCACATCATATTTCAATTCTAAATCAACAAAAACTCGTACATTATTATTATTATTACTCTTTTCATCTTAACTACCAAAAACTAACGAAACAAAAACAGAACAAAAAATTAGAAGAGAAGAAACGAAGAGGATGAAAACAGATAGTAAACGAATTTGTAATTGTAAAAAACAAAAAGTTGAAATGAAAAAAAAGAAAACCTATTTGAAATTCTTCAGTTAGAAAAAAATGATTAAAAGATGGATTTGAATTTTGTGAGCTAACGATCATTTCATCAATTGACTAAAGTTCTTGGGAAAGAAACTTTATCTCTCGTCTCGTTCGACTAAAGTTTTTATTTCCATTCGAGATGATAATCAAAACTTACATAAACTATAATTCGTTTTTTTAAAGGGATACTACTCTTACAAAAATATGAATTCTTGTCATGTTTTGAAGTGCACTGACAGTTATTGATTACTACAAAAATTATTATTTTTTCCTTCTTCACTAAGTTGTCTTTAATGTCGATAAAAGCCTATGTCAACTTGTTAGAAAAAAACAAGAAATCATCCTCACCATATTTGGATCTTTTATTCACTTGATATAATTCTTGTGAAACAAGAAGATAAAATAAATTTCCTTGATTTTCTAATTTTTCTAACTGTTGAATATCATTTTCATTAAATTGGCATCGATAAAATTCTAAATGAATAAGTGAATGATGTTTTTCAATTGAATCAACGAATTGTCGAATAAGTTGAGATGAAATCTTTGATTTCGATAAACGTAGATGACTGAGAGATCTTTTGTTTTGTAAATAATTAATTAATAAGTTTTCTTTTTCATCTGAATTTTGAATCGAAGAAATATGTAAATGAAGTTGTTTAATTGATTTATGTTGTTTTAAAACTTGAGAAAGATTTTCAAGAAAATCCGTATCAGAAAAAGCTGTTGAATCGATAAGATTAAGTTCAACTAAAGTTCCATTTGATTTTAATAATTCACAAAAATGATTTGCAACTATTGGTAATCGTAATGAACAAACCAACTTCAATCGTTCTAATTTATTGATTTTAATTTGAAATATTGAATTTAATATTTCGATGTTATTCGCATGATTAACAATCAGTTCAGTGATCATCGTATTTGTATCGAGAGATTGTTGTAATTGTTGTTCATATTCGAGAAAATCAGCAGCTGAAATTTCTAACTTTCGATGGATTTTATTTTGCTTTAAAATTTTCTGACATATTTGTACATTTGTAGACTGATGTCGATCCGCAAAATAACTTTTTAATGAATAATTCGAAAAGTTAATTTCGGCATAATTACACAAATATTTCGAAAATCCAAAATAATTAGTAATATTAAAATTCTTAAGTTGTAAATAAAGAATTGATGATTGAATGATAATATTTTCAATTAATAAATCAAAATAATCATCATAAATGGAACAATTATCCAACACCAATTTGGAAACAATAAAACCGTTTTTTAAAATTTCTAAAAGAAGTTTAACATTTTCATTTGTGAATTTGATTTGATTTAGATAGAATTCTTTTTTCTCTTGATCGAATATACCACCTAGAATTTTGATTTGTTTGAGGAAATCATTATTTGTTTGATAACTAATTAGATCATAATGGTGATGGCAAAGCCAACGATAACGTTTATTCTCAGTAATTATACGATATAAATTACCTAATAATTGAGTTGAACCATCACTTTCTAAATAACTTAGTAGCTCTTGTAGATGTGCATCTTTTATTAGAGGTATTTGTAATTGAGTGTTTTTATTCGACGAAAGAATTCCACAAACAGGTTTCGTTTCTGACTTATCGAGAAATTGTTGAGCAAAATTAATTTTCTGATTAATATTCTCAAAATGATTCGTCGATAAATGTGCTTGCTGTGACAAAACGAGTCTGCCAATTGAAACTAAAAGTTTAACAAGATTCAATGTTATCTGTAAATATTGACCAAATCTCATCAAAAATTCTTTCAATTTTCGGATTGAATAACCATCAGAAGACGCTACGTGTAATTCTTTTGGATCATTTGAACATTCACAAAGAAAATAAAGTTTAAAATGTAAATTAAATAAATTTTGATGATGACCATCAATGATTTTGAAATCATAATCTTTAGCTGGAAGAATAAAAAAATAACGAGGAATTGTCGATTCTTGTAATTTATTCATTTCTATCATTAGATTTTTCATTCGTAAGACGCTTTCATCTGTATTTACATTGATCGTTATTGGTGATGGTGATGGTGATGGTGATGGTGATGGTAGATCATCATCGTCTTGAATTTCAATTAAATGAACTATATGTGAACCATCGGCTCGTTTCAAATGATCAGCTTTAACTCGAAATTCTGTTCCAATTCTCAGAATAACTTCATCTTCTTTTTCCAGTTGAGTGTAACCTGAAATCTTCTTTCCATTGACAGCTTCAATTAAAAATAATGTTGAATTCGTCGCATTTTGGAGAAATGTTTCGATAACATTGACTGAAGATGAACAAGAACTGATGGACCACCATGTGAACATTTGATTTTTAGTAAAATTTTTGCCGATATCAAGTGGAACACCTCTCCAAACAGATTCTTTTACAGTTGGTAAAAGATCTAAAGCTGTATCAAACAATTTCAAATAGGGAAACCAAATTATCAATGCCTGTCGATTCTCTGATCTAAGTGCTTGATTTAAAACTCGATAAAGACTTGTTTCTCCCCATTCCATTGTATAAATATAGATCGATGCTGATTGATCTTTTGATAAATTATGATCATTTGGAAAATGACAATGCCTTTTAGCTATTCTAATGTAATAAGCTAATTCTTCAATTTGTGGTTCAATTGGTTGAAGAGCTTCTTCGAGAGAAACAACTTTTGCACTACGAAAACCAAAAACAGGTGGAAGTCTTTTGAATGAACAATCAATATCACCGAAACGATTCATATAGTCAACTTTCTTTTTCGTAACAAAAAAAACAAATGTTTATATGTTCTTATCTTTGGTTGTGACCTAACGAACATGTTTATCTGTGCGATGAATCACACTGTAGTTGAGATTGTAAAAATATCATGAATTTTCAGACGAGGGAGAAATCACAGTAAAAAGACAACTTTTCTCGTTCGTAAAACTATCGAACATGTACTTTCATTTGTTTTTACTCAGCGATGTTGATTAGTTGTTTGATTTTTCTGCTTGTTCAACAAAGTTTAACACTTAATCAACCGATATTTTGTTCAAATGCAACATGGAATCCAACAGGTCTAACATTTGCTGATAATCAGACATTGCAATCGAATATTTGGGATATATTTATCACAAGAAATAATACAATTTATGTACCTGCTTCAAATATTCAACGTATATTAACATGGTTTGATTCAAATCCAATGTTAATGACAAATATTTCAATAGATTCATTTTACACGTATAGTGTTTTTGTAACAGAAAACAATAGTATTTATTTTGATTATCAAAATTCTTCAACAATTTCTGGAATAAATCGATTGATAACATCAAATGTTCAATCGATAGTAGAATCATGTGATATCTGTTATGATGTTTTTGTCGACATTGGAAATAACGTTTATTGTTCAATGAGTATCGCCCATCGAGTCATTAGAAAATCATTAAGCAATCTCTCAAATCCAATTCAAATAATTGCTGGAACAGGTATCAATGGATCAACAGCGAATACGCTCAATTATCCATTAGGAATTTTCGTTGACACGAATTTTGATCTCTATGTTGCTGATCGTTATAATCACAGAATTCAATTGTTCCCAATAGATCAAACAGATGGAATAACAGTAGCTGGAAATGGATCAGTTATTCCAACGATAATATTATTTTCTCCAGGAGATGTTGTTTTAGATGGAAATAAATATCTTTTTATTGTGGATCAAGGCAATCATCGTATTGTTGCAAATGGACCCAATGGTTTTCGATGTTTAATTGGATGCAATGAAAATAGTTCGTCGTTTTCTTGGAGATCGATGAGTTTCGATACATTTGGCAACATATTTGCTGTTGATACAGACAATGATCAAATACAAAAATTCGTTTTGTTAACAAATTCTTGCAGTTAAGTGTTGTACAATAAAAAAAAGCCACAAATCGAATTTTCTTTTTTATTTAGATGCAACAACAATTGCAAATAATCGTACATATTTATCGAATATTAGTTTCATTGCAACTTCAAATGAGATTTCCTACAATCAACCAAAACTTGATGCGTTCAGTGTTTGAAATCCAACTGGAATTGTATTTGCTAATAGTACAATAGTTGGTACAGGTCTTTTCGGTATATTTATCAATAAGAAAGATACGATTTATGCTGTTAGTCGAAACAGTAAAAGTATTTATATTTGGATGAATAATAGTCTTAATGTAACAAGAACAATTTCAACAAATCCATTGTCTCAACTGGTGATTGCTGTGGCAAATAATGATGACATTTATACAGCTTTCGAATCACCATTTTCAGCCTATAAATGGACGTTAAATTCAACAACAATAGCGTCTTTTGATAGTACAACATGCGGTTTATTTATTGATATTAATAATACTTTATACATTTCATTACGTGATAAACATAAAATCGTATCAAGATCATTACAAAGTTCTTCGAATGTTTTAACAACAGTTGTTGGTACAGGTTGTTCAGAAAATACTGCAAATACTCTGAATGGACCTCTTGGAATATTTGTTGATACAAATTTTGATTTGTATGTTGCAGATGGTTATAATAATCGTATTCAACTATTTCGATCTGGCCAACAAAATGCAATTACACTTGTTGGAAATGGATCATTAAATCGTCCAATTTCGATAAGAATTTATTTATTCTTGATCGTTTGAATTATCGTATAGTTGTATCAGAATCGAATGGTCTTCGATGTATTATCGGATGTGCGGGTTCAGTGAATAATCAATTTAGTCTTGCAACACAAATGGCTTTTGATAGTCAAGGAAATATTTATGTTGTTGATGAAAACAGAAATACAATTCAAAAATTCGTTCGATTAAATAATAATACTCGAATTAACACATCATATAATCAACCGAAATTTTGTTCAAATTCCACATGGAATTCAAATGCAACTACATTCGCCAATAGTAGTCAAATCGGTCCAGCTTCATTCAACTTATATATTGATACTAATAATTCAATCTATTCAATAAATAATAGCAACGGACAAATTATCATTTGGATGAATAATTCAATTTATCCAAATCTAATTGTATACACACAATTAATATTAACATCTTATTCCATATTTGTTACAATAAATGGTGATATTTATTTCAGTGATTCCAATTCAATTAAACAAATAACGAAATCAAATTCATATACGAATAATACTCGATACATTGCAAATATTTCTAATTTTTGCAATTGTCTCTTTGTTGATATTAGTAATAGTTTATATTGTTCAATTGGAGATCAACATAAAGTTGTAAAAAAATGGTTAAATAACAATTCAACAACAATGATAACAATTGCTGGAAATGGTTCTTCTGGTTCTGCTACGAATGTATTAAATTTTCCAGCTGGAATCTTTGTCGATACAAATTTTGATCTATATATTGCAGATCGTTTGAATAATCGAATACAATTGTTTCGATTAGGACAATCAAATGGAATAACAGTTGCAGGAGCTAATTCATCAAATACAACAATTACACTTAATCAACCAACATACGTTATTTTGGATGCAGATAAATATCTTTTCATTTCAGATAGTGGTAATCATCGAATCATTGCTTCGGATGAAAATGGTTTTCGTTGTATTGTTGATTCAACAGCCAATCAAGCCAATTGGCTACGAAATCTAGCTTTTGATAGTTTCGGCAATTTATTTGTTATCGATACAAATAATAATCGAATTCAAAAATTTACTTTATCATCAAATAGTTGCAAAGTATTGATTGATTTAAATGAGACAACAACATGTCAATCTCAAACAATAATCTTAATTCCAAGTGGATCAACAACCATCAATCGATTACAATTTCGTCGAAATCAAGATTTCTATATCATATCTTTCATTGAATTCATTTGTAATGATTCATTATCGATTCAAACTCAATGGAAAATAAAAAACTATTCGAATCCTCTTATTGAAACAACATTCAGTGAATTGTATATTCCAGCACGAAGTTTGCCTTTTGGAATCTATGAACTCGAATTAACTGTCAGTCTCAACAAATATCCAACAGTGAAAAGTTCTTCCTCAGCTTATGTTGAAATAACTCCATCGGGAATCACAGCGAATCTTGTTCAATTAGGAACATCAATGATTACAAGTGGATATGAACAAGATCTAAGACTCGATCCAGGAGCATATTCAATCGATCTCGATGAAAATACATTTAATATTAGTGTAAGATTTGTGTGATTGAGACAAATTCAAATTTGTTTTTCTTTTGAATTTAGAATTGGATTTATAAATACTATTGTCGAATTTATCCAACATATAAATTCCCAACGATTCACGGTTTGTTATTATCAATCGATGATCTTCGAAATGATTCTTCAAATCCTTCTTGTCTAACAAATCGAACTGGTTTTCAATTTGAAAATTCACTTAATTCTCTCTCGGTCACTTCAATCGAATCAAACCTATCAATTCATGGTTCAAATGACAAATCGTCGAAATTCATCTCAACAAGCAACTGGTTATGTTCTTGTTAAAATAGAAAACACTCGTCCGCAAATGATTGCCATCGGTTGTGTAATCGTGACTCTTTGTTCTCCAAATTTCGAATATCAATTCGTCAATCCAACAACACAAATTGCACTTTTTTCATTTCCAACTGGAAATTCGTCACTAGTTAAGAATATCAATTGGAATGTTTATTCAGGAAAATCGAATTCTTCTCTTTGGATTTTATTTAATCAAACTCAAAGTTATTTCTTCGGCAAGAGTTCGAGTAATTTCACAGTGACAAATCAATTATTTATTCAAAATCCAACAGTTCAGTTTTGGAAATTCGAAGTTGTTTATTCATTTCTGAATGAAATCAGTGTTAGTGCATTGAATTTCATCATTAATCAACCTCCTACAAACGGTTCTTGTTCAATTTCTCCATCGAATGGAACAACATTAACTTTATTTCAAATCTCTTGTCCAAATTGGTTTGATGACGATGGAATCAAAGATTATTCTCTTTATTCCGATCAAAGTATAATTGCGTTTTCGAGTGTGTCCGTTTTTCAAGTTCTTTTACCAGCTGGAGAAAATCAAAGTTTAGTAATTGAAATTCGTGATCAATTGAATTGTGTAATTCAAAGCAATCTCTCGTTGGTTTCGGTTGTTTCAATTGATTTTAATTTACAAAATTTCAATCTACTATCAACTGGAAATCAGAATACTGTTGGACAAATTTTAACTTCGATTTCACAACAATTTAATCAAATGAATAAAGAAAATGTTGATAAAGCTGTTTCAAATGGAATTCCAATTTCAACGATTTCAATTTCATCATTAACAAGTCAAAATCAACCAACACCAACAATAAACAGTTCGTTCAATCAATCAGCTCTCAATGAATTTACTAATGAATTAAATTCTCAAGCTAATCTTCGAGAATATTTTATTTCGTTTACACAAAATCTTCTAATAACAACATCGAATAGTATTAAATTACAATCTGCATCATTAGTTCAACTAACTAAATCAACAAATCAATTGACTCGAAACACGATTTCAATAGCTGCAGATCGATGTTTTCGATTAACTTTAGTTCTACAATCGATTTCAATGAGAATCTCTCGAGAAGACGCACAAATTTGTGCAACACAATTATTTCAATGTGTTTCAAACATTTTAACAGCTGTCAATGGTCCTTTACAACAACGAACAATTGTTTTAGATTTAGATTCTCAAAGAGCAACAGAATTCCCTCAAGATTATGAAACTGATCTTGAATCTGAATGGACGAAAATCAAAAATGATAAAAATCTCTACCAACAAAAACAATTAGCAAATGCAATTGCAAATCAAATGAATTCGATATTAAATATTCATCTTAATATTGGACAACAATCGATTATCAACACATCAGAAGTTTATATGTCTCTATCGAATCGACAATCGACGAATGGTTCGATTCGAGTACAATCGAAAATTGAACCAATAGCTCCATTTGGTAATTCAGCGAGTACAAATCTGTCTCGATCAGTTTCTTTGTCAGGGTTTGATTCAAATGAAATTTTCATTCCTCGAGATCCAAATCGAGTAATTCCATCGATGATTCTTCAAAATGTGACGTCAACATTTCATCAACAACAACAATCGTTCAATTTACATTATGTGAATATCACGAGTGTACTTTCGATTTCTGTTCATATCGAAATCGAACCATTGAATTCAAGTGTTGCTTATGAATTTATTTATAAATTCGATCAAATTCCACGAGTAAATCAAATCGATGGTTGGACTCGATTTTGTCCATCGGAGTTTCATAAATATTTTCTCGATAATCAGCAAACTCGAACTCATCAATCATTAGTTTTCGGTTTACGAGAATTAAATTCATCAGAAATCGAAATCTATTGTTCAAATTCTTCTCAATCTCAATTGAGTCCACCGATTGCAAATCAATCGTTTAATTTCACTTCAAACTATCAATTGAGAGTTTATTCATCGGGTTGTTATTTTCTCGATACGAATAATCAATGGCAAGATCAAGGTCTTCGAGTTGGACCTCAAACTAATCATAATCAAACTCAATGTTTCATAACTTCACTTATTTAACGCTTTTCTCTTCTCTGTAATAAATATTCTTTAAAAATAAGATAATATAGTCATTATTTGAATTCGAGAATGAAACATACATAACTCTGTAGATCCGCCAGTTATCAAGACGTTTTCATTATTTAATAAAGAAGCTGTATGAAGTACTCTTGGATATTTCATACTTCCAGTCATTGTCAACGTCCCAGTTAATGGATTATATAACTCAGTGCTATTTAGAGCATCATTCTTTGCCTCCATACCTCCAATAACTAACACTTTTCCATTAGTTAAAACTGATGATTCATGATACACTCGCACATATGTCATAGGTGCAGTGAAAAACCATCCTAAATACGATTATATAATTTTCGGATAATTCTGTATATAACATTTTAAAGAGAGAAAAATAATACATTAAGACTAAAATAAGTGTAAAAATAGAAAATATGTGGTTATTTGGAATCCGTAGATTCAATTATTGTCAGTAGTTTATCCACTGTATAGATATTTATTATACATAGTTCCTTACAAATGAATTTTCAATAGAAAAGTCAAAGTTGAAACTCTTACGCTACTGGAGAAAATGAAAAATGATAAAATATCATGTATAAGCAGTTGAATTGATGAAATACATCTATTTTTAGTTGTACTCATATGTTTAAACTTTATTGATCTTAATTAAAGTGTTGAGGGTGTTTACGGTTAAGTTCTCATTTTCTAAATTTCATCCCTGTTTTATTTATAAAAGTTTGATAATACATCAAACTAAATGTATGTTTGTGATTGTGAATTGTGGTTATGTACTGATGATGACCTGATATGCGATCAGAAAATAGGTCGAAAATTCTACACTTTAATTAAGATCAATAAAGTTTAAACATATGAATACAACTAAAAATAGATGTATTTCATCAATTCAACTGCTTATACATGATATTCTATCAAAAAATTTCAATAAATTCTCAAGATCAAGATAAAAAGAAAAATGATAAGCGAATAGATATGCTTTGTGAAAAAAGGCATTTTTACCTTATTTAGATATATTTCACCTCTAAGTATAAAAGATATGTTATTGCACCATTTATTCAATTATGAATTCTTCACTCAATGATGATCAACAAGTACCTTCAGTTACTGCAGATCAACCGACTACAAAAACTCTCCCAACTATTGAGTAAGAATAACATTAATTTTTAAAAATATTAAACTATTTTGTTGACAGAAACGATCCTCGATTGAATATTCACTTCTTCGTTCAAATTCCGTATCATGTCGATACAAACATAAATGAAGTTCTCGATTTATTCGTCGAACAAATTCCAAAGAAACGAAGAAATCAAATTCATATATCTTTACTTCCAAATGCTTCGATATTTCTAAAACGAGATTTTTTACTCACATACAAAAACAATCCATTTGCACTTGTAGAAAAATTAGCTGAAAAAACATTTTTAGTCAAACAAGTTTACAATGCAAAGAAAAAAGTCTTAGGAAAAATTCTTTCAATTAACCGACAATTAATTTTTAAAAAGCAAATACCGAGTTGTTATAAGTTTACTCTTGTCAATAACGAAGATCATTATTTGTACAATGATAAATTTCAACAGTTGGCTACAGTTTCCGCAATTGAATCGAATGAAAATGTGCTCGAAGCGAAATGTCGATGGTTAGTTAAGCAAGCCGATCGACCGATTAAAATCGGTAAAACTACTTTAGTTAAAGATAAAATTCTCGAGTGGGACAACGGACCAAGGGTCTTTCAACTGATACCCTGCTCGAAATACGATGAATTTATTGAGATTCGAAAATCAAATCTGAAGAAATACGAAGAACATTGTCGGAATATTGAAAAATATTCGGAAGAATTTCAACGTTTATCTCATTTGAAATTTTATGAATGGTTTCGAGAAGATTCAAATGGAAACACAAAAGATATTCCCTATGGACAATTTCGTCGCAAATTACTCAATTTTTCACGATTATTATTGAGTCAAATCTATCGTAAACAACAACATGCTTATATTTTAACCTTTGATCCCGATTGTACAAATTTATTTGTTAAAAATCAATTTAATCTATTCGATATGTATATTCATCAAATAATTACAAATAACTATCCGTATTTATTGACAAGTGGTTATAGATTTAGCGACTCGAATCCAATATTAAATCGTATCTATCGACTGAATTATGAAATGCAAATGATTATGCATAAATATCTTCCTGGTTCAGCTTATTTTACCGAATGTAATTCACTTATTCGATATGAGCCGGAGATTTTCAAAGATAAAACCTTTAAATTCTCGTCTAATAATAACGAAATTCTCCCATTAATAAAATATTTCGTTAAAAATCAATGTAACATTATTCTTATTAATGATTATCCACTCGAAACAAGTGTACCAAAACGTATACTCGAACAAGTAAACAGCAACGTTTTAACTAAACAACATTATATCAGTTTGAAGAATTTATCTCAAACATTAATTCATCCACAAAGTTTTCAACATGCTCTTAATTCTGCATTAACAATTTCAATCAAAAATACTCCACAACTGCGTAAAAATCTTGCCGATCTTTGGAATCTGCATTCTCCGTTATCAATTGAAAATCTTGATAAGAAATTATCTTCATCAAAATATCTTTCACAAATTGAACAAATCTGCATGGATTATGATGAAAATCATTCAATTACAAATGAGAAATATTTTCAAGCATTAAACACAATGCGTAATGACTTGAAGAATTCAATTACCTCAGAGTCTCCCCAAGAAAAAGTCAATACCGATGAAATAACTGAAAATTGCATCAAAATCTGTCAACAATGTGGATTATTGTGTGCTCAACGTATTTTACAATGGATTCACAACGATAAATGAGCTTTTTATTTCGAAATACACAAGCAGAGTTTTATTTATTTTCTTGATCTTTCAAATAATTTTCCATTTGTTGTTCTTCTTCGCTGATTTGTTGCGGAACAATTTCTAATTCTTCATTTGTTTTCGTAACTTGAACGATTTTACTAGTTTGACGTTTTTTCTGATGAAAAAATGCGACAATACTCGCTGAGACATAGAGTAAAATCGACATTATCATACAAATAATCAAAAGCGTCGGAAAATGATTCGGATTCGAATCCAACACAAGACCTTAACAAAAAAAAAGAAAACAAATTCCTATTTTTGATAAATTCATTCGATTTACCCGCTATTTTCTGGAAAAGAATCGCTCCTAAAGCCGATCCACAGAGAAGAACAGCGATAAGCAACGGAATGACATTCAACTTTTGATTATAAAATCCAAAAGAAAGAGGAAAAATCGGTGCAAATACAAGACCAGTAAGCGCACCGAGAACGAACAGACTCGTCGTTGTTAAACCAAATGCCCAAACGAACACAAACCAAGCCACGGCAAGACATAAACCCGCCAACCAAACAACATTTAAACACATATCAACCGACACAAAAACCGAAACAATCGCACCGATCAATCGGCCAACTGAATACGAAAGCCAATACAAAATAATTCCCCAACTAGCAGCACTTGCCGACAGACTAAACCGTTCCGAATTAAGAAAAGTAAAGAAAAACTTGGAAAATGTTTGATCATTTCCACCGATAAAAAACGTATAAAAGAAGAATATGACCGATAATGTTAAACCATATTGAAAAAATCCTCGACCACATGTTCGAGGCGAATACGGCGACGGTTGATCAGTTTCAGTTATCACAGTTACACTTTCCGGACTCGTACTCACAGCAGCATAATCATCCTTCAACAAACACAAAGCAAATCAAACATTTGTTTCAATCAATTTCTTTTCTTCTACTTGTTGAATTTGCAATTCTTCTCGTGGATTTCTCAATTGTTTAACATAGAAAAAGACATGTCCAATGGCAATTAAAATACACAACGAAGCCGTAATCGTATAAGGAACAAGCACATTCGAATGTTGATTGGCTGTATGCAGAGCAATCGATGTCACATTACGAGTAGCATCATTTATCGAGATTACTGATGAGACTTTCGAGCCGAGAAACGGTCGAACTAGAAGATTCACGAAAACAGCACCGATACCGTAACCTAAATGCGCGGTATTCAATGGAGCTGCTGCATTATTACCCCACATAGTGAGAATTATATTCGTTCCACCTGTCAAACATGAAAATTCCTCCTTCGTTCGTTAATAAACAATTTTCTTTTTCCTCTACCTAAATCAGTCAATCCTTGAGCGATGCCTTGAAAAAAGAATAGGCAACATAATAAGAATAATGACGTTACAAATGGTGTCGCAAAGACGACTATGAAAGAAAGAAAGAATAATATATTAAATATGAGTGCTTCTGTGTTACCAATAGCAGGGAGAATAAATGCGCAAACTAAAAGACCTTCAGAGTGTTTCTTGACAATATTTTGTAGAATAGCACCAAGGATATTTGCAACGAAATAACCGGCACTTCTCGCGGCAAGTGCCGAGCCGATGCCACTGAAATCGACTCGAATGTTTTCAGTTATGATTTTCATTGTTGGTCCGATGATTTCCAAATGAAAACCCTGAGAACAACAACAACAAAAAATTTGATTGAGAAAGAAAAAAAAACAAAGTTTTTTTGTACCAAAACGATCCAAGTTAGAACTAAAAATCCGGTTTTTATTAAATCCATCGGTTTATTCAGATAAATTCGTAAGCCGGTTGCTGTTTCATCTCGAATTTGTTTCGCCATTGATGCAATGGAATTTTTTCAAATGCAAGCACTTGCACACACACTCTATCGTACAAACATATTGAATACAAATTTTTTTTTTCTTCTTTTCTTTCCTTTTCTCTCACTCTATCAATGCACATGGCCTTCTAGTCACGATTCTCGGTAGCAACTTGCTCGCTTTTTTTTTCTATTATTCTTTATGTAATTAATAGGAGAAGGAAGTTAACTTTTTTTTATCAGTTCCTTGTTTGTTCTCAATGCTAAATGTCTTGTTGGAAATGTTTTATTCTAAAAAAAACGATTTTTGTTTTATTTGATATGTAAAGGCTTTCAATAACGAGTGTGATGAAGCGTAACAAGGTCATATCCATCATCCCTATAGAACGAAGAAAGATTCGAATAAACACATGCGTTTATTTTTTATCTTTGTTTTATCATTTTCAAAATTTAATATCTTCAACACACAACTTTGAAAAGTGTTGTGATGAGTCGTAGTGAAATAGTTTCAACAATTACAGGAGATCAGCGAATTGAACAGAAAATCGAGTCTTCTCTACAATTGAAATCAAATATCACATGGAAACTCGATGGTGAAATAATTGCAGGAGGAAATGGTAAAGGCGATCGAATGGATCAATTGAATGAACCGAGTGATGTGATTTTGGATGAAAAGAATAGATCTTTGATTATTTGTGATCAAGGAAATAGAAGAGTTATTCGATGCTCTTTAGAAAATCAACAAGATAGAGAAATTCTTATTGAGAATATTTGGTGTTACGGATTAATGATGAATGAGAATGGAGATTTGTTTGTTTCTGCTTGGGGGGAAAATGCAGTGAAAAGATGGAGAAAAGGTGAAAAAGGAGGAAAAGGAACAATTGTTGCAGGTGGAAATAGTTGGGGAGATGATAAACTCAATGAACTCCATCAACCAACATATATTTTCGTTGACCGAGAAGAGTCAGTCTATGTCTCAGATTATAGGAATGATCGTGTAATGAAATGGTTGAAAGGTGCAAGTCAAGGTATTGTTGTTGCTGGCGGACAAGGAAGAGGAAGCAGTTTAAAACAATTATGTCATCCTTATGGATTACTAGTGAATGAAGTTGGTGATGTTTATGTAGTTGACGAAAACAATCATCGAATAATGTGTTGGCCATTAGGAAGTAAACAAGGTCATGTTGTTGTTGGAAATGGTTGGGGAAAAGGATCGAATCATTTGAATCATCCAAAAGGTTTATCATTTGATGCTGATAATAATCTATATGTTGCCGATTGGGGAAATAATCGAATTCAACGATTTCGTATTGCTTAATAAAAATAAAATAAATATAATCTTGAAATGTAATTATCATGTTAATAAACTAGGAAAGATGGAAAATAAAGTTATGTAATTTGAATAGAATATTGCAATTTAACAATAAGATGATCAAAGAATTGAATGAAAAACAAACTTGGATATTTATTTGAAATATGTGCAAAAGAAAAGTTCAGTTGTTTTTTTTTCTTTCTAAATAATTTGTTTCTGGAGCAACTTGTAATCCATCAGATTTCCATCGATCATTCGAATCGAGAGAATAACAACTTGATGTGTCAATATTTTCATTTGTTTGTACAAAACAAATTTGATTTCAATTCGAGATACGATGGAAAGATCTTGACTTCGACGAAATTTTCGTGGAATTAAAATAAAAGAAAGTGAAGAACAAGCGAAATTAATCAATTTTATTCTTAAAAATGCTTTTTCTTCGATTCGTATTACTATTCACTGATTTTCTAATAACCTTACGATCATTGCACACTAAACAACATAAAGTGTCATCAATATCAGAAGAGACACTAGCAAAAATCTATAACAGACAACAAATTCTAAATAATCAGTTTGTTTTTATTTTGAGTATCTTTATTGGTAAACTGTCAACATATTCATCTATTTCAATTATCTTTGACATTTCGATGACAATATATATTTGTCAGCATCAACAAGAAAGCTGAAACAATGATATTTCATCGATATTTAGTAAGACATTTATTCGTTCTTTTGTTTTTCTTTTCTTTATTTTTTGTATCAATAGTTGATTTTATTTGGTTTATTCTTGATTCATATTGATCATTGTTATGGAACAGATGACGATGATTTTAGTATTGGTTTTGATGAAATTGTCAAGGAACTTCGACAAAAACATGACGAATTAAAAAAAGATAAAAAACAATTAGAAATCGATCGAGAAAAATTTAATAATGAAAAAGAATTGAATCAAGCCATCTATGAAAGTGATGTTATTCATTTGAATGTTGGTGGAGAAATGATTGCAACAACTCGACAAACTTTAATTTCACTTCCAAAAAGTTTATTTTCTATTTTATTTAATGGTCGATGGGAACAACGATTACATCATGATGAACACGAAAATATATTTTTGGATTTCAATCCAACTGTTTTTCGTCATTTACTTGATCAATTACAATTAAATGAAGGCAAAAATATTTCTCTTCCATCTGATCTTTCACTTATTCGATCGTTTGAAAAAATGATGAAAAAACTACGTGTTGAACATTCGTTATCAACATCCGATCGAAATATTTTAACAGTTAATGTTGATGGACAATTAATCACAACTCATTTATCAAATCCTTTCAAATTAACTAATAAAACTCGTGTTTTTATTGATTATCATCCAAAAATTTTTCGAGATTTTATTAAAGCTAATCGACAAAATAAATCGCGTTCAATTGATAAACAAATGTTTTACGTTTCGACAGGTTTTTTACCATAGATTTATTTTATTCTTTCGATTTGTTTGCGCTTTTAGATACAAATTTGAATCAGCAAATAATACAAATACAAATCAATCAATCTTTTACAAAGAATTTCGACGAATCACGTAAGTTTAATCCATCATTTGATTTTTTTCTTATTTTTGAGATTCAAATAATTCTTTTCTCTTCAAGTTAAACGAATTTCACTTCTTTTGCAACTAAAAACAGATCTCAAATGGAAACAAAATGGAGAAACAATTGTTGGTGGAAATGGTTGGGGAGACAAATTAAATCAACTCTACTATCCTTATGGAATCTATGTCGATGATGAAGAAAAATGCATTTATATTGCTGATGCATGGAATCATCGTATTGTTAAATGGAAATTAGATGATGGAAGTGATCATGGACAAATTGTTGCAGGAGGAAACGGTAAAGGCGATCGAATGGATCAATTGAATGAACCGAGTGATGTGATTTTGGATGAAAAGAATAGATCTTTGATTGTTTGTGATAAAGGAAATGCGAGAGTTATTCGATGGTCGTTACAAAATCGAAATGGTGACAAAGAAATTCTCATTGAGAATATTAAATGTTGGGGATTAATGATGAATGAAAATGGAGATTTATTTGTTTCTGATTGGATTGAAGATGCAGTGAAACGATGGAGAAAAGGTGAAATAGGAGGAAAAGGAACAATTGTTGCAGGTGGAAATGGTACAGGAAATAAACTCAATCAATTGAATATTCCCACATATATTTTCATCAGTCGAGAAGAAACAGTTTATGTCTCAGATCAGAACAATCATCGTGTAATGAAATGGTTGAAAGATGCAAATGAAGGTATTATTGTTGCTGGTGGACAAGAGAAAGGAAATAATTTAAATCAATTATCTTATCCTCAGGGATTAGTAGTGAACGAAGTTGGTGATATTTATGTGGCTGATTATGGGAATAATCGAATAATGTGTTGGTCAGCGGGATCAAAAGAAGGTCGAGTTATTGTTGGTGGAAATGGTCGAGGGGATGGATCAAATCAGTTCAATTATCCAGTGGGTTTATCATTTGATGTTGAAAATAATCTTTATGTTGCTGATTATGGAAATCATCGAATTCAACGATTTCGTATTGATTGATAATAAACATTAAAACTGAAACTGAAAATTATAATTTCGATTTTGAATGTGATTATTTAACCACGATTTGCAAGAAATAAATGTTTCAATATAAAATCATTCAACATGATATTTCGTCCACGTAGACGTAACGATACGAAAGTGTGTAGATATATAGTTGATCTGTATCTTTTGTATTTGAATAGTAAATCGTAGTCAAATGAAAGAAATATAAAAAGTGACAAATAAAAATTGATGGGAAAAGAATGAGAAAATGAAGTTGAAATTGATTGTTAATATGAATATTTAATTTGTTATAATGAAAGTTTGATTCCGTTGTTTGAAAGTCATCGTATAAAACAGTTCGATGAGTTCTTTTGTGAATAAAATCGATGAAATGATCATTAGTTGATATTAGAGTCAATTGAATTATTTTGAAAATGAAGAAGAAGAAAACTTGGAAATAAACAAAATCGATCTTCGAAACCGCTAAAGATTTTTTTGTCACGACTTTCATCATTATGTTTCTTATATATTTTGCATCGAATAAATTTATTTTCTCGAATTCGAATTCGAATTTGAACAACAAACAAAGATATTCGAAATGGCATAGAGCAAAATCGACGTAAGAAAACAAACAACTAAAAGTATTGGAAAATAATCCGAATTCCAATCCATCACAAAACCTAAAAATCAAAAGAATTATCATTTCTTCTAAACAAAATCCAAAATTCACCAGCTATTTTTTGAAAACTCATAATTCCAAGTGCAGCTCCACACAAAACCAAAGCGAGAAGAATCGGCGTGACATTAACTTTCCTATTAAAGAACGCAAAAGTCAGCGGAATAATCGGTCCGAGGACAAATCCGGTCGCTGCTCCGAGCAGAACTAAACTCGTTTGAGTTAAACCAACAAACCAAACAAAAATCAGCCAAACAACAGCTAAAACAAATCCCAAAATCCAAACCAAAGTCAAACAAATTTCGACCGATAAAAAAACACAAACAACCGCCGTCAACAACCGACCCAAACAATACGAAAGCCAGTACCGAATCGTGCTCGCAATCGCTTGATTGGTCGAAATTTGAAATTTGTCCGATTTCAAATAACTAAACAGAAACGTCGAAAATGTTTGTTCATTTCCGTAGGTAAAAAACGCCGAGAGAATAAACAAAACCGAAAGAATCCATCCGAATCGAACGGTTTTCTCGTTTTCCTGCTCGTTCGTATTCACAATTTCATATTGAACTTCTCGAACATAGAAAATCAGATAACCAATTGCGATGGCAAAGCACAAAATCGCCGTGATTAAATAAGGAACGAAGAGATTCGATTGAGGCAGAAACGGTTGAACGAAAAGATTCATGAGAATCGCGCCGATTCCGTAGCCCAATCGAACGATGTTCAATGGCGCAGCTGAATTCATTCCCCACATGGAGAATAAGAGCTTCGTTCCGCCGAGATCAGTCAAACCGTGACCGATTCCAAGGAGAAAACAAACGACACATAGAACGATCAACGATCGGAGAAATGGAATCGAAAGTACACCTAGACGACTCGTTTTTTTTTTGAATAAAATTTCGAAATTTAACTTCTTACTGAGTCCGGAGAGGAGAAAAGCGACGATTAGAAGACCTTGATTATGTTTTTTGACAATGATCGGAAGAAAAACACCGAGTAAATTCGCGATTAAATACCCAATACCTCGCAGGGCAAGTGCAGAGCCCATTTCAGTGTAATGCACATTCACATTTCGAGCGACAATCGGCAAGGTTGGACCGAGAATTTCGATGTGAATTGACTAGAAAAAGAGTCAATTCGATTATTTGAATTCTCTCTTTCTCTCTACCATAACGATCCATGCCAACACGAGATAAACAGTTTTCAATAGATTCTTTCGATGAGTTAGATAAAATCGAAACGATTTCGTCGTTTCGTTTTCCATTTGTGCGTTTGTTGTTTCTCTCATTATTTCAGAATTAACAAAACAACCTTTATTCTCAAATTACATTTTTCAATTACAATAAACGCACGTTCGATTCGACCCAACATAGAAACAAAATTCAGCGTTTTTTTATGTCACTCAAAGAGATATTGTGCTTATTTATTTAAAGTGCATTACGGAGGATGAATCAGTCGAAACGGACAGAACGTGACCTTTGTTTATCCATCAATACAAAAAACATGGATTTATGCGATGTTTTTATCTTCTTAAATGAGATATTTAAAAATTTGTGTCAATCTGATGAAAATTCAGCAAAAAAAAAAGAATCTTTCGTTGATTATCTTGAGAATGATGAGGTCAAATAACGAGAACACAACGTAAGGTCGAAGTCGATATCTGTCGCACGCGTGCACTAGCGAGTGATAGATTCATGTGTGCGGTTAACGGAAAGAGAGAGAAGGAAAGAAAGAACGAAAGAAAGTACCCAGCCGCCCTCCCTCTC
>Ga0209935_1001243_pt1 | contig 42951 bp, 55 predicted proteins | sample ThiBio_1000_plan_2_FD_183958 | JGI IMG/M metagenome (GOLD analysis project Ga0209935, IMG submission 183958) | Wastewater bioreactor microbial communities from Cape Town, South Africa - Thiocy_cont_1000_plan (SPAdes) | ecosystem: Engineered > Bioreactor > Thiocyanate-remediating >... | reverse complement strand
TTGGTCTCGTTCGACGAGAACAACGACAGGTCATTGATCATGGCAGCTACTTGGACGAACAGCGCGCGACATCGCGCCACCTGCTCTTGGAGTTTGGCATCGGTCGAGGCTGCACGCATACGTCGGCAGTGTGAGGGAGGCTCACTCACGCTCGGAGTTGCATCGATCGAGATGGACGTCGCTCGTACCTAACGAACTGTTGTAGATCTCGAGATATAGCTTGCGTGCTTCGTCGTACACTGACGCGAGGCTTGCTTCGGCAGTGGCCGACGATGCAATCGTTGACGACGTGGACGTTGATGACGTGGACGTTGATGATGTCGTGGTTGACGTGGTTGACGTAGAATCAGCCATAACTTGGAACGAACGAGAAGATATATGTTTGTGGTATATGATACGAGTGAGATCTAGCTGGATCGACTGGTGGTGGTCGGGAGGGATCGATAGGAGTGGCGTGCGGAGAGGGGCTTTGTAGCACGAGCGGCGTGGTGTGTGGCGGGCGAATGAGCAAAGACGCTTCTCGTAAGGAGCGCTGAAGACGCACCACCACCATCATCTCTCTCGCTGCCTCGTCATCAACACCTCCCACGAGCTCCAAGGCTGTCGATGAGTGCCAGAAGCAAGCTATCATCAGGCTGATCTCTCTCTCTCTCTCTCTCTCTATCCTTGCGTCAATGTGTATCACTCGTTCGAACGAGATAGTGCTCTGACTCTCTCGCTGTCGCTGTGCGTCTCGGCCAGCAAGCCATCCAACCATGCCACTCCTGCGTCATTGTCTCACGTTGGTGACGCTTGTTCTCGTCGTCTTGATGATGATGATGACGATGACGAGCATGGTGACGGCTTCTCCATCGACTGAGCACCTTGCTGCCGATGCAACGAGCTCGCCAGAGAGCCACAGGCCTTTCGTGGTGTTCGTGTGCTTCCATGATCGCGGGCATTGGAGCGTCATGCAACAACTGGTCGAGCATGCGGCTCGCCTCGATATGTACGAGATCGGATTCGCTGTGGCTCGCGAGCGTCGCCAAGCAGCCGAGCAGCTGCGAGATCTCGGTGTCTCGTGGATCGATGCTGGCTCGATTCCCTTCTCCCTCGACGAGGAGACGGCGCTCAAGGTCGCCGTGTTCGATCCCAGTACGCCGCCGCTTGAAGGCCTCGACAAGATCGACCAGTTCTTTGGTCGAATCGGCGAGGCGATGGTCAAGCAGCTCAAGCCGACGTTCGAACGACGCAAACCCGACTTCCTCGTGTGCGACATGATGACCACGGCATGCACGGACCTCGCCGAGTACTTCTCGATCCCGTCCATGATGCTCTTGACGATGCCAGCCGAGTCTCTCGGTGTCGCACGTTCTGAAGGGCGAAAGACCGCCAACGTGCTCGTACGAGCGCTGGCACCTCTCGGCTCGTTGCTTCTCGAACGTGCCATACGTGTGGTGATGCGCTACCGCAACGACGAGGTGCGCCACAAGCTGCTCAACCTCCCGCCGGTACCCTCGTGGGTCGGTAGCGGCGTGCAGTACCCCAAGTCCGTCATCATCGTCGGCAGCTCGCTCGCATGGGAGCCAGCAGCGTCGTATCCTCCATTCTTGCACTTTGTCGGACCTCTGTTGCCCAAGAGTGCCGCGAGCAAGATCGACGACGACCTTCGAGCTTGGCTCGAGCAACCGCGAGAGACTCACGGTCACGTGGTGTACGTCGCCACTGGCACCAACGTCGAGCTCGATCAGGCGCAAGTCGATGCCCTCGCTCGAGCGATCGGTCGAGTGGCTGATGCTGGTCATCGAGTGCTGTGGTCTCTGCGATCGGCTCAACAAGCAATCCTCTTCCACCAATCGAATGCCAACAACGACAACGAACAAGTGACAAGTCGGGCATCATGGCGAGAGCGAGTGCGAGTGATGGAGTGGGTGCCTCAGCTCGAAGTGCTGTCGCATGAGAACACTCGAGTGTTCTTGTCTCATTGCGGCCACAACTCGCTGATGGAGGCGCTGATGCATGGCCGAGCGATCCTCGCGATGCCGTTCGGAGCCGACCAACCAGCGAATGCTCGTCTGGTCGAGCATCACGGTGTGGGATTGGTGACATCGCCGAGGCCGATCTCGAGCGACGACGTGGCGCAGAGTCTGTTGAGGCTGCTGGACGACGAGCAGTTCACGATCAATGCGCGACGGCTGCAGAAGAAGCTCGCTCTCGAGCCGGGCTTCAACGAGGCGATCCGGCTGCTGAGGGTGGGAGTCGAGGCAGGCAACGAGCACTTCACGCCGGCGATCTTCAAGGAACACTGGATCCACCACAACGACGTGGACTTGATGGTGTTGTCGGCAGTGGCAGTGATTGTGGTGTATCAAGTCGTGAGCTGGTGTTGTGGTTGCTTGTTGTGTCGAGGCAGCAAGAAGAGCTCGACGACGTCTGCGACCAAGAAGCAGCAGCAGAAGCACCACCACAAGGCCGAGTGAGATGCCACGACGAACGCTCGTTGCTCTCGTCGTATCGTTGATTCGATCAGATTGATATTTGCGGTGGTGGTCGCTATCAATAGAGCAGCAGCGGCAAGTTAGGCGAACAAAACGTCTGCGTTTCCTCGCTCGATGCCTTCTTATTCGATCTCGCTCACGCGTTGGCTCTCATATCCCTCCTCCTCCGCATCCCGCACCACCTCGCCATGGACACTCCTGCTCCCACTCCTGCTCCTGACTCCGCGTCAACAACACAGCTTGGCGTCGATCCTCGCCCACTGAACCTCCCGCTCGATTCCGTGCACTGGGACCGTTCGCAGCTGCGGTGCCGCGAGATTCCCAACGTCGCAGGCGGCCTGATGCTCGACCACGTTCTCTCGGACGCCGAGTGCGCACGTATCATCGACGAGATCTTCACCGACGAGGCGATGCAACTCGCGGCACCCGTGTTCTTTCGTGGCTGGGCGAGCGAGGACGATAAGGAGCGCCGTAAGCTGGGGCAGCGCGTGATTCGCCGCGACGCGCGCGCCGCAGCCGAGATCTTTGAGCGAGTGCGGCCGTTCATTCCCGAGACGCTCGAGGTCGAGGACGCCCATGGCGTGCCGCGGACGTGGCGCGTCGACGGCTTGTCGGAGCGCTTCCGTCTCGTGCGCTACGATGCCGGCCAGGCGTTCCCGCCGCATCTCGACGGCGCCGAAGTGCACGACGACCATCACCGCTCGCAGCTGTCGCTCGTGCTGTACCTCGACAAGGGCGGCTCGTTGTTCTCGCGCGACAAGGACTTTCGCGGCGGCGAGCTCGTGTTCCTCAGCGGCGACATGAACGACATGACGCGCAAGACCAGCGTGCTGCACAAGCTGGTGCCCGAACGCGGCCTGGCGCTCGTCTTCCCGCACAAGACGCTGCACGAGAGCCGCGCCGTCGCCTCGGGCCACAAGTATATTATGCGACAGGACATTCTCTACCGCTGCGACGACGCCGCACAGGTCGAGCCAGAGCCCGAGGAGACCACGGCGTCGCTTCGCGACTCGGCCTTCATCATCGAGAACGACGAGCACTAGCTTCGCAGCCTGCCCTTCTGACTCTCTCCGTAGCCTATTGAATGTGTAAATACATATAAATCTGGTCCTTAGTGACACTATCTATCGATGGATGAATTGGCGTTCCATGTTTGAGTGGACTCGACTGCTTTGATTTGATAGATTGATTGAAGGCTCGATTGGCTTAGATGGGCGGCACTCGCGTCAGTGGCTTCATTCGCTCGCTCGCCTCGCTCGCCCTCCATCCCTCGTCCTCGTATCGTTGGCTCTCGTGCTCTCTTGGTAAGCTCATCTATCGCTCGCTCGCTCGCTATCTCCACAGAGAGATACATATCTACTCTCGATAGCGTGATTGGTGGATCTCGCTCGTGCGGCTCATTGCGTCATCGGCGGCATCGCGTCGGCTCTCGCTCACTCACTCACTCACTCACTCACTCTCGTTCCTTCGCCTTGGCGCCTTGTACTGCGCCAATCGCGGCGCACGTACTGCTCCAAGGAGCTCCGTGCACGCCTCCTGCTCTATCTCTCGCTATCTCGCTCGCTCGGTCGGTCGGTCGGTCGGTCGCTGTCGTGGAGGCTGATCGACATCAGGCGCGCGGCTAGCAGCGCTTCGAGCTCGTCGTCGTCGGCTTCCGCTCGAAAGTGACGCCACGATGATGGCGGGCGGTGGCCGACGATCGAGCAGCTTCCGCAGTCGATTGTCGGTCATCAACGCCATCATGTGGGTGGTGCTACTGGTGTGGGTCTACATGTTGTACTCGCTCTCGCATCCGCCGGCGGCGCCGCCCTTCCTGCATCTGCTGCACAACTCGTCGGCCACGTACGTGTGGACGCGAGCCTCTCGACTTCGAGCTCGACCTCTCGAGGCTCAATCGATGACCGTGCGAGGCCGCTCTGGCTCGCTGCGTGTGTAGGTACTACGATCGATCGCCGCACTCGGAGAGCTTGTCGTTCTTGATACTCGGCGACTACGGCATGCGCTCCAAGTACCAGACGTCGATCGCGCTCGCGCTGCCGGATCTCGCGCGCGCCACGCAGGCCCAGGCACGTAGATGCGGATCGCCGCGAGTCTCGGCCTCGCCGCGTACGCCTCGTCTGACGCCGCTGCTCGGGTGTGTAGTTCCTGCTCGGCACCGGCGACAACGTGTACTCGTTCGGCGTCGCGTCGGCGACCGACCCGCTGTTCATGCAGGTGTTCGAGAGCGTCTTCACGGGCGACGCCGAGTTCGTCTCGCTGCCATGGTACGCGATATGTACATACACACACACACGCGCGCGCAGATATGCCGTCGATCACGATTCGGGGAGCTCGATGGCTGAAGGAGTTCGTCCTGTGCGTGGCGTCGTCTCGATCAGGTACAAGGCGTTGGGCAACCACGACTGCCGAGGGAACGCGCAAGCGCAGGTCGAGGTTCGTTGATTGGCACAATCGCGAGCTCGTCGTGTGTGTCAATGGCACACTCACATGCGAGCTCGCTGCATCGCAGTACTCGCTCTTGAATCCTCGTTGGGTGCTGCCATCCAAGGCCTACCACTTGAGCAAGGCCGTTCCCGGCTCGCCGCAGATCGAGATCTACGTGCTCGATACTTGTCCGCTCGTGTGTGGAGACCTCAACAAGGTGCGCCACTCCCACCTTGAAGCCTCGTCGTTCATCGGTCATGGCATTGATCGATTGTCGAGTCTCGTGTGTGATACAGATCAGCTTGAGCGACTTTATCAACCTGCCCAAGTACAAGGAATGCGAGGTGTTGACTGTATGTATCAGTACACCTGCCAGCACCTGCCAGCACCTGCCAGCACCTGCCAGCACCTGCCAGCTGCAGATTGATACTCATCTGCCATGTGTCACTCGTGTCATACTCAGTATGGAGTCGAGGATCTATTGCCCAACCAGAAGCTCGAAGTTGTCGAGAGAACGAGCGCCTATCGCAACGCGCAGCTCGAGTACGTGCTGGCGTGAGGTCACCGAGCAGCCGCATTGTCGCACTCGCCTCACTCTTGCCATCGACGCACTGACAAACAGGTGGCTCGAGGCGGAGCTCCAAGATACACCGGCCGGCACGTGGAAGTTCGTCGTCGGGCACCATCCGATCTACAGCGCCGCGACGCATGGCGATACGATACCGCTGCAGGAGGACCTGCTGCCGCTGCTCGTCAAGCACCGCGTGCATGCGTACTTTAGCGGCCACGACCACACGCTACAGCACCACATGCACACCGACCCACACACTGGCTGGAAGCTGCATCACTTTGTGTCCGGCGGCGGCGGCTACCACACCGGGCCGCACGAGCTCCAAACCAAGGACAAGTACGCCAACTGGGACAAGCTCGTCTTTGGCGCGAGCTCCATGGGCTTGATGAGCGCACAGGTACCAATCGGCCGTGCTGGCGCAGCCTGTATGCTCGCTCGATGACACTCACGCATGGCGAGCGGTTGCATCGCTGCTACAGCTGGATGCCACAAGCATCACGATCACATTCTACGACGAGAAGCTCGTGAATCTGTACAATACCACGATCGCTCGCGTTCCAGACGGCGCGGGCGGTCATCGATGAACAGCGACACCCTCACACCTCCTCGCACTCACTCACCCACACCAAGCACTACACATATACACATTCTACACCTTGTGATTAAATATACTATTCTCCCGCGATATTCGACGAGAACAGCAGCAGCGGCTCCTTGATGCGATGAGCATTCATTCGCTTGAGCATTCGCGCTCGTTCCAGTTCATTCGCTTGTTCTACACGCTCGCCATCCAGCCATCCATCACTGCGAGAGCCACTGTTATTACTCGTATCCCCACATCACTCCCCTATCTATCCATCAATCTAGATATCTACCACGCTCTGGATATGTCCCGCTACGGGCCTGGCGGCGGCGGCGGCCTCGGAGGCGCTGGCGGACAGCCCAACTATCGCCACTCGATGAGCCCCTCCTACAGCCGCCCGACAGCAGCGGCAAGCGCGCCCGAGACGCCATCGTTCGTCGTGGCGCTGGGCTCGTACGCTGCACAAGAGTCGAACGAACTCAATCTCGTTGCTGGACAGCGTATCGAGGTGCTCCAGCGAGATGCCAGCGGCTGGTGGCTCGGTCGGGCGCCGACGGGCGCTGTGGGATACTTCCCGTCGAACTACGTAGCTAGTGAGCCGACTCCTGCGGCCACTCCTGCGGCCACCCCTGCTGCTGCTACTGCTGCTACGACTAGTGGTAGTGGTGGTGCTACCGGAATGAGGGCTGCTGGAGCGAGTCCGTCGGTGCAACATGTGGCAGCAGCAGCAGCAGCAGCGCCATCGTCAGCATCATCGAGCGGCACCGCGGCTCCTCGCTATCAACGACCGCAGTCGGTGCAGTATGGCGCTCCACCGCCTGTGTCACGAGACTCACGACCTTCATATCAACAGCCATCACCATCGCCACTATCATCGGTCTCGGCTGCTCCATCGACAGCGACATCGTATCCAAGCACCACCGCACCTCGCACGGTTCCCTCCACGTCGTCTGCTGCTCCTGCTGCTGCTGCCACATCGAGCGTGACTGCTGCTCCTGCTGCTGCCACCGCAAGTGGCACTGCCACCAAGTCACTCGGAGACTACGGCATCGTGATCTCGGACTTTACAGCCGAGGACAAGGACCAAGAGCTGACGCTTCGAACCGGCCAGTATCTGCGCATCGTGCACAAGTACGAGAACGGCTGGTGGATCGGCAACATGCGTGGCAAGATCGGCGCCTTCCCGTACTACTGCATCAAGGAGGTGCCACTGACGCCCGAGCAGCAGCAACGAGTTGAGTTGGGTCTCGACATCACGCCCGCCACCACGCAGCCGACACAACCCGTTGCTGTCGCCTCGTCGACGCCCACTGCTGCAGCTCCAACAACAGCAGCATCATCAGCAGCATCAGCACCGACAACTACTGCCACTGCTGCTACTGCTGCTGCTGCGCCTCGGTATGGCACGGCAGCCACTCCTGCTCCTGCTGTCACTTCCGTCGCACCGGCATCAGTCGCACCGGCGTCCTCGAGTTACATCGACCCCAAGACTGGCGCCAGAGTCACCACAACTACCACCACCACCACCACTACGACCACTGGCACTGGCAGCAACATTCCTGCCGCCAACGCCCGTCCGGCCACTCGCACTCACACGGCGCCAGTGGTTGTCACCACCTCGATCGAGGAGACCGTGCGTCAGTCCAAGACCGGCACTGCCAGCCACGCCAAGGCTCCATCGTACTCTGCCGGAGCCTCTAGCTCCAAGCCCTCGACCGCCGCCACGGCGCCATACTCGGCTGCCAAAGCCACTACGGCTCCGTACGCCACATCGGTTGCCAACTCCTCGTCCACCGCTGCGGCCTCCTCCGCATCAAGGACGATCGCTGCCTCGGCTCCTGCCAATGGCGCTGGCCTTGACAACGCAGCGTCGAACCTGTATCCGCCAGCAGGCAGTTCAGCGCAGCTATCGAGATCGGCTCCACAAGCTGCCTTGACTGCTACAAGTGCTGCTCCCAAGTCCAACGCCAACCCCAACGCCGCCACCACCACCACGACCACTGCTGTTGCCACCAATGCCGCGGCACAGCGAGCCACAACGGCACAGCCGAAGCGAGACTCAACTCCTGCCGAATACGTCGTCGTGACGCAACCGTTCGTTGGCGAGGAAACGGACAAGGAGCTCACGCTCGAGATCGGCCAAGTGCTGAAGCTGCTGCACCGATACGAAAACGGCTGGTGGGTCGGCTCGCTGGCTGGCCGCGTCGGCGCCTTTCCGTACTACTGCGTCAAGGAGGCCAAGCTCGCCGCGGCGCAGATGGAGGCGGTCGAGCGTGGCGAGCTGGTGCGCATGCGCGAGCTCGTCACCAACACGGCCACCGTCACCAACGTGTCCGCCAAGCAGCAGTCGACGTCGGCACGCAAACCCGGCGATTACGCCACGGTCGTGCAGGCCTTCCGAGGCGACGAGAAGGAGGACGAGCTGACGCTCGAAGTCGGTCAATACGTCAAGATCCTGCGCAAGTACGAGAACGGCTGGTGGGTCGGCAACCTCCGCGGCAAGATCGGCGCCTTCCCGTACTACTGTGTCAACGAGGTGCAGTTGAGCGACGAGCAGATTCAACGCTTCGAGGAGCAGCTGCAGCAATACCAAGCCATGGTGCAATCGTCTCCCGTCGTCATTGACCAGCGCACGTCGTCCGAACCGACGCTGACGCCCAAGACGCAGCCAGCCTCGCTGCAAACACAGCCGTCACGCACCACGGTGCAAACGCAACCTCAACCTCAACCGCAGACCGTGCAAGCCGCACGCACAGCCCCTTCCTCCTCCTCCTCGAGCCAAGCCACTTCCAGCACACAAGTACCAGCTGCCGACAGCATACCACAGTGGGCTCTTGTCATCAAGGACTTTGTAGCACGGTACAATAGTGACACGTGCCTCTGCGCTACCCTCCCACGCACTCACTCACTCACTCACTCATTCTTAGGGAATCGTTCGAGTTGTCACTCTTCACTGGCACGCGAGTGCAATTGCTCAAGCGCGGCGAAGAGGTCATGTGTCCCGGCTGGTGGCTCGGTACCTTCCAAGGCAAGCGTGGAGTCTTTCCTGCCTCGTGCATCGCCGTGATCGACCCAACAACCGGCCAGCCGGCGGCAGGCGCCACAGCAGCTCAGCCGCGACAAATCTCGGTGCCATCCACCACGGTCGTGCGGGCGCCATATGCACAGGAGCCCAAAGGACCTTCGGCGGCGATGGTCGATACCGGCGCGGCGATTGGACCAGGCTACTCGGTGCTTGCATTGCAACAAGACCAGATCTCTCCGAGGGCCAGCGGTGCTGGTACTGGAGCTGGTGTTGCTGCACCACCTCCCGTGCGGCGTGACACCAAGCCTGCCATAAGCCGTGCCACCAAGCCAGCTCCCGAGTCGGGCACCTCACAAGAGACACCGCAAGAAGCAGCACCAGCGACTGGCAGTGGCAGTCGTGCGACACTGACCAGCAGCCAGCGTGTGGAACCGATTGGGTACGCGAAGGTCGCTTGGCTATGTGCTCTCTTTCGTGGCGCCAGACGCTGACGTCGCGGCGCGAGGTCGGCTTGCAGATCGGTCGTTGCATTGTACGACTACGAGGCGCAGAATGCACAGGAGCTCTCGCTCGAGAGCGGCCAGATGGTGGCGCTGCTGCACAAGTTCCCGAACGGCTGGTGGGTCGGCGAGGTCAACCAGAAGCAGGGCATCTTTCCCAGCACGTACGTGCGCGAGATGACGACCGAGGAGACGGCCGTCACGGCACCGCAGCCGACGCAAGCCGTATCACCGGTCGATACGCAGCCGTCGTCCGCTGCTCAGCAACCAGTGGCAACGAGCGGCGCATTGGTGTCGCAACAGCAGCAACAGCAACAACAACAAGCACAAGTGCAGCCACAACAAGCGATCGAGCTCCAAGAGCCGGTTCGTGCCGTAGTACTGCACTCGTACCAAGCGCAAGAAGCGGGCGAGGTTTCGTTGGCAGCAGGCACCGCGGTCATGGTCGAGATGAAGGACCCCAGTGGCTGGTGGTACGTCCGTGGCGCCACCGGTGCCGACCAAGAGATCGCCGGCATCTTCCCGTCGAACTTCTTGCGCGAGATTCCGAAGCCACCGCCCCGTGCCCAACGCGACGCCGCTCTGCTCTCGTCAAGTGGCGGAGCTCCGCCGCTCTCGCCGTCGACAGGCTCGAGCGGCACGGCAGCTCCGTCACCGGTGCAGGTGCCGCCTGCGAGCGACTCGACGGTCGATGCATTGGTGGTGCAGCCGTTCGAGGCGCGCAACTACACCGAGTTGACACTCGTGCCAGGAGCGACCGTACGCGTGACGAGCAAGAATCCAGCTGCCTCGCCGGCTGGCTTCTGGGAGGGAGTGGCCTTGTCGTCGGGCTTGAGCGGCTTGTTTCCGGCTGCCAATGTGCGCGAGAAGCCACGTCCACCGCCTGACGTGGCCCTGCTGCGTGCCGGTGCTGCTGCTACTGCCGGCGCTGCTGGTACTGGAGCGCAGGCTCCTCCCTCGCAGCCGGCTGCAGGAACGCCTCCGCCGCGGCCGCCACCGCCGACTTCCTCGCCGGCCGTGCAGCGTATGACCGACGGCCAATCGTCGCCGATGGTGGCATCATCACCGCTCGTCAGCCGCCCGATACCGAAAGTGCCGATACAAGCTGCTCGACCGCTACCGCAGGCGCCGATCGCCAAGAACAAGCGGCCACCGCCGATACCGCAAACGACGCCACGTCCGACGACACCTGCTCGCAAGCCAATTCCTCCGGCGCCTGGCAAGCAGGCCCAGACCGCTGCGAGCCCACAACCCTCGCCAAAGGCCCTGCCCAAGGTCCCGGTCGGTGCCACGGCAGTGCCGACCAGCGCGCTCACTCCCAAGAAAGAGATTCCGAAGCCACCGGGCAAGGAGGCAGGAGCTGCCAGCCCGATGCCATCTCCCACACGCAAGCTCCCCAGTGCCAGCGCAGACGCTAGCCCGGTGGCTGCAGTACGTGCCGAGGCCGTGGAAGCGAAGCCGACGCCAGCTGCTCCGCTCACGGTAGCCAAGGAGCCGTCGCCTCCTTCTCCGGCGACCACCGAAGCCGCTGCCACGACGGCTCCTGCGCCAGCGGACGACGGTGCTGGCGTGAAGGGCAAGTTCTCGGCCTCCTCGTTGCTCCGCATCGTCTCTCGTAAGGACAAGGAGCCCAAGACCAAGGAGCCCAAGATCAAGGAGGTCAAGAGCAAGGAGCCGAAGGCCAGCAAGGAAGCCAAGCCGCCCAAGGAGCACAAGTCCAAGAACAAGGAGCACAAGTCGGCCAAGGAGCCGGCAGTCAAGGAGCTCGCCGCTGTGGTGGCGGCCGATCTCGAGGCGGGCGACAAGAAGACGCGTGGCTCGAGCCGCAAGCAGAAGCCGACCAAGAGCAAGAGCAAGGCCGACCTCGACCAAATGCCGTCGCGCGAGCTCCCACCCAATCCGGTCGCCTCGGCAGCTGCCGCAGCTGCGGCTGGCGGCGCTGCTGTTGCTGCGACCTCGGCTCCACCACCATTACCGCCGAGGGGCGCCGCTGCAAGCGCTGAGGCCGACACCAGCATGACACCGCAGCCTGCTGGAGCCGGCCAGACGTTCGACACCTTCGAGGGCTTCTCGATCGAGATTCCGGCTTCGGAAGCTCCCGAGCCTCCGCCGGAGCTGCTGCGCGAGCTGCTGGACGATGCCGCTGGACGAGCGCCGCCACCTCCGCCACCGAGCTCCTTCACTAAGAACCTCATGTCGCTCTTCCGCAGTGCCTCGAGCTCGCCGGTGCCCGAGGAGACCGGCAGCAAGCACCCGCTCCAGAAGCGCAACCTCATGCAACCGGTCAACACGCCGTTTGTGGCTGGAGTATGTTCGCCTTCAATCTACCGTGACTCGTTGTGTATCGATTGGGAATACGGTACGCCCACAAGAGAGAGAGAGAGAGACAGGAACGAATTGGTGTGCGCCTCACTCACTGAGCCAATCACTGCTGCCCGTAGGACGCCGTGCCAAGGTCCTTAACGAGATTCTCGCAACCGAAGAGTCGTATGTTCGAGGCTTGGAGTTGCTCAAGTCGGTACGTTGTGCAAGTGCAACACCACTCGAATGCTACAAGATGATGGTACTGATTGCTCGCTCGTTCTCGCGTAGGCATACGAGGACCCTCTGGCACGAGCTCTACAAGAGGGCAAGCCCATCATTCGAGAACACGAGGTATGATGAGAGTCTTGGCTCGTCTCACTGATTCTCGTTCACTCACTTGCGCGATTGTACCGTGCCTCAGCTTCGAGCACTGTTTTCGCACAGCTCGGCAATCTTGGCCATCAATACCAAGCTGCTGCATGCCCTTAGAGCGCGCTTCGCTGTTCCACCCGCGGCACCACTGCCGTGCATCGGTGATACGATTCTCGAGGCCGTCGAGCACATGAAGGCGTACGCGCAGTATGCGGTCGCGTACGGCAGTGCGATCGAGGTGCTGGACGAATTGACCAAGAAGAACACCAAGTTCGTTCGCTTCCTATCGGACGTTGCGGCCTCGAATGCCAAGTGCGACGAGCAATCGCTCATGTCGTTCCTCATCACGCCGATCCAACGAGTGCCTCGCTACATCCTGCTGCTCAAGGAGTTGCGCAAGTACACCTCGAAGGACCAGCGAGACTACGCCAACCTCACGAAAGCCCAGAGTGCCTTGGAGGAGCTCGCGGCTTTCATCAACGAGACCAAGCGTGTTGCCGAGAATGCCAACGACCTTGTGAAGCTCAGCAAGCAGCTCGAGCCCAAGATCAAGGTACGTCAGCCCCGGGTGCCCACTCGCTGCGTTACTGTACTGACCTGCTCGGTGGCAACCAACCAACCAACCAACCAGGATCTGCTACAACCGCACCGCAAGCTGATCAAGCAAGGCACCATCCGCGTGTACGGCGCGGTCAAGGGCCTGAATCAAGCCAAGTCTCGCCACTTGGCCCTTTGCTCCGACGTGCTGCTCGTCACCAAGCGCGAGACCGAATTCTTTGGTGGCTCGGACGTCTTCTATCTGCAGTTCTTCTGGCACACGGGCTCGTTGAAGTCGGCTGCCGATCTCAACCTCGCTGACGCCGGCATTCCTCTCGACATTGTCGCTGGTGCGTTTGCGTCCTCACGCCGTCGTCCACAATGTGCCATGCGGTTGCTCACCACAAGCAATGCGCCGTGTAGATTGGGAGAGAGTCATTCCGCTTCGGTCGCCGGATGGCATCTTTGTTATTGTATCCAACTCGGCATACGAGAAACAGCAGTGGCTCGATGTACGCGACCGCCTGCCTCCTCATTGCTCTTGTCCAGATTCCAATCTCTCACGCACATCATTGGTTGTTGGGTCGCCCAGGCATTGGCTGAAGCGTGTGTCGCCATCTAACCAACCACGCACGCCAAGCAATCGCTCAATCGTACCATCTCTCGCTGCTCTGGCTTTGCGCGGAACTCGCCCGTTGTGAATAGATCGAAATGCTCAGCTCGAGATGGCACACATACACATACACACGTATCAAGGAATGTATCATGTATCTCGAGCGAGTTGTTTTGCACAAACAACGATCGAGTAGGTTTGTACTTTCGCGATGGAGAAACTTCGTGCACATACTATGATGAATAAGAGAGAGCGAGAGTGTGAGTGTGCGTGAGTGAGAGTGGGGGTGTGAGGAAGCGAGCGAAGGAGTTGCTAGTTGAACAGTTTGTATGATGAATAGATAGATGATCGAGTCCGAAAGCCCTCAACGGCTGAGATCATGTGACTCAGTCGGGCAGTCGATGATGCTCGTTCTGGACCATCTGGCGAAGGAGAGCGAGTCGCTCATCGAGCGATAGCTCCGCCGCAGGCTTGGCTTTTCGTAGCAAGGCGCGCCATCGATCCGAGTACTGCTGCGGAGACCAGCGCGTGCCCTCGACGAGGCGCACCCATTGAATGTCCGACTCACAATCGGCATCAAAGTTCTCGATGCGATCGAGCAGCTCGTTGTCGTCTTCCGCCGTCCACTCGTGTAAGCTCGTCGTGGTGACTTGCTTGATGCGCCTGTAGACGACAAGCAAGCACGCAAGCAAGCAACGAATGAGACTCACGCAGTGAACAAGGGAGCAGCGAGAGAGCGCCGTGCACGTACCAGCACTTCATGCACTGGCTCGCAGTGCGGCCCTCGATCTGGAGCGCCACTACTTCCCACGGCACGGCGCCCGTGTCCGGGTCGCGGTGTTTCTCGACCAGCTCCGACAGCTTGGCGAACTCCTCGCTCGTGAAACGACCTATGAATCCGTGAGTGAATGAACGAGCGAGTGAGTGGAGGGAGAGAGGAGCCTCGTACCGATCTTCTTGGTGCCAGCGATGGCATGCAGCGACTTGTGCTTGTCCATGCACGCGTGCTCGTGGCGATTGAGCAGCTCGCCGATCGCGACCCAGTTCTTGCCCTCGGTCTCGACCAGCCGCTCTAGCTCCTCGATCTCGGCCGTGGTCCACGCACCGACCTTGACGTCCTCGTTGAATAGTCGCCGCGCTCGATAGTACACGGACTCGACCGTTCTCCCGGGCAATGCAGCAGCTGGCGGTGCAAGCAGCAGCAGCATCAGCAGCAGCATTGGCACATTGGCTTCGAGGTGGCAGCTACGAGAGCGTGAGTGAGTCGACGCACCGAGTATCGCCCACACGTTGCGAAAGCGCTTGTCGCGACGGCCTCGGATCAGCATGCGGCGGCCTTCCTTGAGGTCCGTGAAGCCCTGGTCGGCGAGGTACTGGTCGGCGGCCTCGCGCAGCGCCTTGTCCTCGCGCGCCTTGAAGCGGCCGGTTCGCGTCGGTCGCGGCAGACTCGCGTCGCCGCCGTTGTTCCACTTGGTGGCGACCTCGTCCTCCTGTGAACTCTGGAACTGCGGTCGAGAGCTCGACGACGACGACGATGAAGATGATGACGACGATGATGACGTGGTGGTCGAGGTCGAGGTCGAGGTGGCGGTGGGGGAGCTCGGCAGCTCGCTCTCCTTGCTGTGCGCGGCGCTCTTGCTCGAGCGTTTGTGATGGTGATGGTGGTGCTTCTTGAGGTCCAGGGTCGGAGACGCTGCTGCCACCTGCGTGTCATATTGTGGCAGATCATCGGCGTATGCCTGGGTATGGTGTGCCTCGCTCCCCCCGTTCGTTGCCGCGTCCGATGAGTCGCGAAGGTCGTCGTCGTCGTGGTGGTCGTTGTCGTGCTCGCCGTCGCTGTCGGACGCCGTCTCGCGGCGTTTGCTCGAAGACTTGTGGTGTCGATGGTGCGACTTGCTACTCTTGCTATGAGACGAGCTGCTGGAGGTGCCAGTGGCATTGCCCTCATCGGCACCGTTGTCAGCCAGGTGGTTGCCATCGCCGTCAACGACGTCGTCCTCGGCTGGCGGCGCTGTTGCTGCCGCGTCGTCGACATCGTGCTCCGCTCGTCGTCGCTTGCGCCGTTCATGGTCGTCCTCATGATGGCGCTTTCGTTTGGACGATGACGATGACGACGACGACGACGACGAAGAGGGCCATGGAGCAGCGGCCGTGGCCTCCTCTTCGGTGCCCTTCTTGCCCATGGAAGAGCGAGAGCAAGAGAGCGAGAGCAAGCAACGAAGCAAATGATGCCGATGCTGTTCGTGAGCCGCGCGATACTCTCCAATCCAATCCAATCCAATCCAATCCAATCCAATCCAATCCAATCCAATCCAATCCAATCCAATCCAATCCAATCCAATCCAATCCAATCCAATCCAATCCAATCATCAATCCCATTCATGACAATCATCCAATCGATCGTCTTCTTGTCTCGAGCTTCCATTTCATTCGTTGTGGTTGAATTGTATCGTGGTATGTCTTTGTGGGAGATTGGACAGTGTATCGTCACTTGTATCTGGCCTCTTCAAACACACAAAGAGAGAGAGAGAGCAAGCGAGGTTGATGTCTCATGATTGTTTGTGACCATCAATCCAATCCAATCTCTAATCTCCAAACAAATCAAACAACATCATTGACGATGGAGCTCTCGAGATAGATAGTGCAACCGAAAGAGAGCTCGACAGATCTCGAACATCACCTCGTTCGGAAGCCACACTATCGTCGCTCCATCGCCAACGTTTCGAATCATGAACAGCTCCAGCACGCTCTTCTTGAACGTGTGATACTTGGAAGCTCGCACCAAGTGATGATTCGATGGAGACCACACGAACTCTGATGTTGATGTTGTTGTTGTTGTTGTGCACACCGATTCATCGATCAATCACAATCACAATCACAAGCATTCTCGTCAGTCTTCGTCCAATCGATCGCAAGAGCAACAGCCAGATCATCATCATCATCATCATCATCAAACAAGCAAGAACAACATCGAGTGGTTCGATGATTGAATCGATGTTGACCAAGAGACAGAGAGAGACACAAAGAGAGCAAGAATGCATCAACAAGAGAGAGTGAGAGAGAGAGAGAGAGAGAGAGAGAGAGAGAGAGAGAGTGACGCACCTCGATCTCGAATCAATCGAGCAATCTCTGGCGTCTTGGCGATGTGCTCTGCTGTTTTACCGAGAGCCTGATGGTCGTCGAATCATTGAGAGAGGCAGAGAGTTAGAGCTGCAAATGGATGATGCAATATCTCTCTCGAGATCGAGACCGACAGCTCACAATCACGCACATCGATGAGTGACTTGTCTGCGCCATGGTCGATCAGCACTTCGATGCATTGATGATGGCCGAACAATGATGCAAGATGAAGAGGTGTGTAGTTATTGTTGTCTCGAGCATTGACATTGGCATGTCGATCAAGAAGGAGCTCGATGCATTGATGACGACCATTCAATGATGCATCATGAAGAGGTGTTTCGTTATTGGTGTCAAGAGCATTGATGTCGGCATGTCGATCAAGAAGGAGCTCGATGCATTGATGATGGCCATTCAATGATACAACATGAAGAGGTGTGTAGTTATTGGTGGCAAGAGCATTGACATCGGCATGTCGATCAAGAAGGAGCTCGATGCATTGATGATGGCCATTCCTTGTTGCAACATGAAGAGGTGTTTGGCAATCGTCGTTGAGAGCATTGATATTGGCATGTCGATCAAGAAGCAGCTCGATGCATTGATGATGGCGGTTCCTTGTTGCATAATGAAGAGGTGTGTCGTTATTGATGTCAAGAGCATTGATATCGGCATGTCGGTCAAGAAGGAGCTCGATGCATTGATGATGGCCATTCAATGATGCAAGATGAAGAGGTGTTTCGTTATTGATGTCAAGAGCATTGATATTGGCATGTCGATCAAGAAGGAGCTCGATGCATTGATGATGGCCTTTCCATGATGCAAGATGAAGAGGTGTGTAGTTGTTCTTGTTGAGAGCATTGATATCGGCATGTCGATCGAGAAGCAGCTCGATGCATTGATGATGGCCGTTCGATGATGCAAGATGAAGAGGTGTGTAGTTGTTCTTGTTGAGAGCATTGATATCGGCATCTCGATCAAGAAGGACCTCGATGCATTGATGATGGCCTGCCAATGATGCAAGATGAAGAGGTGTGTAGTTATCGTTGTTGAGAGCATTGACATTGGCATGCCGATCAAGAAGGAGCTCGATGCATTGATGATGGCCGAACAATGATGCACGATGAAGAGGTGTGTAGTTATTGTTGTCAAGAGCATTGATATTGGCATTTCGGTCAAGAAGAGAGTGTATCTCTGTGGTCGATCCAAGTGTGGCAGCCTTGAGGAGAGCCTCATCGAGTTGCGCTTGGGTTTGTGAATCCATCGAAGGACCTTGTTGGATTGGTGTTGAAGGAGGATTGGTGTTGGCTTGGCTGTGTGCTTAGTGTGTGTGTGTGTGTGTGTGTGTGTGTGTGTGTGTGAGTGTGTGCTTAGTGTGTGCTTAGTGTGTGCTTAGTGTGTGTGCGCTTAGTGTGTGTGTGTGTGTGTGTGTGTATGTGTGTGTGTGCTTAGTGTGTGCTTAGTGTGTGCTTAGTGTGTGCTTAGTGTGTGCTTAGTGTGTGCTTAGTGTGTGCTTAGTGTGTGCTTAGTGTGTGCTTAGTGTGTGTGTGTGTGTGTGTGAGCGAGAGCAAGCAACGAAGCAAATGATGCCGATGCTGTTCGTGAGCCTCTCGATACTCTCCAATCCAATCCAATCCAATCCAATCCAATCCAATCCAATCCAATCCAATCCAATAGAGTCTATCTTGTCTCAACGTTGGTTTGTTATGAGATTGTGGGGATTGTAGTGGTGGTGTACAATGGTGCAGCGGCTAACGACTATCACTTGGGCTTGCCAAAGTAGCTCGCGATGCTGGCTTGCTTCTTCTTGGCAGCGGCTGGCTCGGCTGCCTTGTCCTTGTCCTTGTCCTTGTCCTTATCTGCATTGGCAGTCGCGGTCGCTGCTGGTTTGGAAGTTGAAGTGGCTGTCGCTGTTGCGACAGCTGCAGGGGCAACGTCATCTTCCTCATCGTCTGACACCCAGACATCGACAAACTCTGTAGCCAATGCGTGAGTGTGAGTGTGAGTATGAGTGAGCTACTCGCGAGTACTGGTGAGACGCACCAGTGTATCCCTTCTCGTTGACGCGCATCTCGGTGGTCTTCTTCTGCCGCCGACCGCTGGACTTGTGCGTGGGTCGAGTTGCACGAGCTACAGGCTCAGCTGCACCTGCGCCTGGAGCCTTGGGCTTGAACATCGACAGAATGCTCTGCGGTCGCGCTGGAGCCTCTTCTTGCGCCTGCTCGACTTGCATCGAGTCGTCGGCCTCGTCGTGGCCGTGATCAGCAGCTTTGCCGGCATCGTGTGAGATGGCGTCGTCGTCGTCATCTTCGTCGTATTCTTTGATGATCTTGCGCTTGTGCTTGCGCTCAGCTTGTTCCGAGCTGTCGGACTTGGCCTTCTTCGGCTTGGTCTTCTCGCTGATCGGCTTGTTGTCGATCTTCTTGCTGGACGCGGCAGTCTTCTTGGGTTTGGCGGCGACAGGCTCTTGTTCGTGCTCTTGTTCGTCCTTGGCAGCGGCAGTCTTGCTCTTGGCTTTGGCTTTCGACTTGCTGGTGCTCGGAGGCTCCTCGGCCGCAGCCGGTTTCGCCTTCTTGCTGGAGGCGGCGGCGGCGGCGGCGGCGGCCTTCTTGGCGGTGGTCTTCTTGGCGGTGGGCTTGTCGGCACTGAGGAGAGCGGCAGGATCGATAGCCACCTGGTCGATCAACTGGTGGCGCTGCTCGTTGCTGATATCGCCGGCAGCTGGTCCATCACTGCTGTCGATGGCGCCTTCGTGATCGCCAATCTCGATCGGAGCCGAATCGTCGTCGTCGTCGTCGTCGTCGTGAGGCAGTACGACATGGACAGCATCTCCCTCGGAGTCGGATGAATCGGGCGATGATGGTGGTGACTCGATGATGTGCTTCTTCTTGCGACTGCTCGTGGTGCTGGTGCTGGTGCTGGTATCACCAACAGCACAAGAAGCAGTGGCAGCAGTAGTGGGCCTCTTGGTGCTCGCAGGAGGATTCTTGTCGAATGACAGGGTCGCTTGCTTAGGGCCCTTGGCGCCCTTCTTGGTGGCAGCAGCAGCAGCAACAACAGCGACGGGCTTGGGTTCGACAGTTTTGATCGGTGCTGCTTGTGCTTCATCGGCTGCCTTGGGTGTCTCGGGCTGCGCAGCAACGACCTTGACTCGCTTGGACGAGGAGGACGCCGACGTCGCGGCGACTGGAGTGCTCGGTGCCTCGGGTACAATGGCCGGGCGCACAGGAGCACGCTCACGCTTGTAGGCAGCCGTGTACGAGATTGGCGTGTGCGGATTGGTGTAGAGACTGGTCGTATCGGCCAGCAGACTCGTGAGGATCGCGGCGTGCACCTCGCGGTCGGGAGCGGCCACGAGCGACGGCGCGTCCTTGGGCAGCATCCTCTGCGCGCTGTACACGTGCACCGACGTGAGCGCCGATAGCTGCGCCTTGGTGTCCTGGAGTCTCTCAGCGCTCGTGAGCACAACGACGTGCGAGTGATCGGCCGCTCGAGTGCCTGTGACGCAGTAGACGGCCGTGACCTCGGAGGCGTGGCGCTCGACGAACGACGCCAGCAGCTGCTTGGCGACGTTGGACGACACGTCGAGCTGCTGGCTCAGCCATCGGTACGTCACGACGCGCTCCTCCTCGAGCACGAAGCTCGACACGGAATCGAGTAGTGATTCGAGTGAGCTCATTTCATCGGTTGGGTGATGGATGGATGGATGGATGGGTGAGGGAGGCTAGAAGCGAATGTGTTGGGTTGTGTTGTGGTTGCGCTCGCGCGCGCGCATTCGTTCGTGATTTTGGCGGGAAACTCGATCTGTTTGATAGATTGCCACTTGGTTGGTTGATCAATAAATCGAGTAGTGAGTATCACACGATGGAGAGATAGATATCGGGTTCGGTAGGGGATCGTTGATTCACGAGTCAGTCGGAGAGAGAGAGAGCCCCAGAGAGGGAGTTTGATACTGTTCCATCCAACTACCAAGAGTGATCTTGAGTGCGAGATGTCTGCTGGTTGTGGAGCAGAAGATCGATCGATCTTGCTCATTTCGATCTCAGTTGTTTGGTTGCTCGCTGCTGCTCACACCATCATCACTATCACACCATCACCGTCATCACATCATCTTCTACTGCCTTGTGTTAGATATATGACTCTATGAGCACCAGCAACGGCGGCAGTAATGTCTCGGGCGTCGGGTTCTCGAGCTCGGTCGAGACTCTAGCTGCTCCGACGATCCAAGCGGGCGGACTGCTGCGGCGCAAGGATGTCGACGCAGCGACCGCCATCACATTCGCGCAGCCCGCCTCGAATGCTGGTGCCTCCTCGACCACGGGTACCGCTGCACGAAAGTCAATGCTGGGTCTCGACAAACTGGCGGAGGATAAGCGCGAGGAACGCAAGCGTAAGCTGCAGGCTCTCTCGTTTGATATCGAGCAAGATACGACGAACGACGACGGCGGCGGCTCGATGCCCGACGACGGCGCTGAATGGGCCAAGCGTAGGAAGAGGCACTATCGCTCGTTCGTGCCCGAGACACCGACGCACACTGGTGGCGTCAATCGTGATGCGTTGGATCGCATCGATCGTCGACAACGCGAGCAACGAGATCGTCGATCGATCGTGGATGAACGACATCAACGAGATCGCGAGAGTGATCGCAGCAGCGACCGTGATCGTGATCGAGAGCGAGACCACGATCGTGATCGAGAGCGAGATCGAGACCGTGATCGATATCGAGATGACCGAGATTATCGACGACGCGATGATGATTTCAATGATCAAGATCGCGACAGATCGCGAGGAGGAGGTCGTTCGGATCGCTCAGGTCGAGCAGATGCACCAGCATCGGTGCGCCGAGATGCTGATGGCTTCGCACTGCCAAACTCGCGACCGTCATCGAGCAGTGGATCATCGTCGTCGTGGCAGCTCACTCCTCGACGCGATGCTCGGTACGGAGATGCCGCGGGATCGACCTCGTCTCGCAGCACCACGCGCATGACGACACCTCGACGACCCAACACGTTATACAACGTACGCCCACGTCGTGCACGAGTTCGCGCTCGCGCTTGTGCAACCTCTCTCTCTCTCTCTCTCTCTCTCTCACGTACTAACTGAATCGTGACGATGCAACGGCATGGCGGACTGCAGGAGGAGGACGAGAAGGACTTTGAGCGGCGCTTCTACGATGCCGAGGAGGCCGGTGCACAGGAGGACGACAACCCATTCCTCGGCGACCAGCAGCAGTTCGAACAGCGCGAGGCGCAGCTCAAGCGCAAGGCCGCCTTCCGACCGGCGTCGAAGCGCAGTCAGTTCAATGCCGACAACAATCGCTGGGAGGAGAACCGCATGCTCGGCAGCGGCGTCGCCGTGCGCACCGAGGTCGACACGGACTTTGACGACGACCAAGAGGCGCGCGTCGCCATCATGGTGCACGACATCAAGCCGCCGTTCCTCGACGGGCGCGTCGTGTTCACGACGCAGATGGAGCTCGTGAGTCCCATCAAGGACCCGACGTCGGATTTCGCGACCCTGAGCCGCAAGGGCAGCGCGTTGATGCGCGAGGTGCGCGAGCGCAAGGAACGCGCCAAGTGTCGCGCCAAGTTCTGGGACGTGCGCGGCACCGCCATGGGCAACGCCATCGGACTCAAGGACGACGAGGCCGAGAGCGAGACACGTCGACAGCAGAAGGAGGCGAGCGAGCTCCGCGACGATGGCTCGGTCGACTACAAGAAGGACTCGCAGTTCGCGTCGCACATGAGCGGCACGGGCAAGGACGCTGCCGTGAGTCACTTTGCTCGTACCAAGACGATCGCCGAGCAGCGTGAGTACTTGCCGATCTATCAGTGCCGCAGTCACTTGCTGCAGCTCGTTCATGACAACCCGGTGGTCGTCGTGGTCGGAGAGACGGGCTCAGGCAAGACCACGCAGCTGACTCAGTATCTCATGGAGGATGGTACGAGTGCATCACCCAACTCACTCTCTCAACTCTCTCTGAGCTGTTGCGTGATCTGCTCGATCGAGTATTGATTGGTGATGGATTATCGTTCGTGCCATCATAGGCTTTGGCAAGTACGGCGTCATCGGCTGCACGCAACCACGTCGTGTCGCCGCCGTGTCGGTCGCCAAGCGAGTCAGCGAGGAGGTCGGCTGCGAGCTCGGCAAGGAAGTCGGCTACTCGATCCGCTTCGAGGACTGCACGTCGTCCGTCACCAAGATCAAGTACATGACTGACGGCGTGCTGTTGCGCGAGTCGCTCAACGAGTCGGCGCTCGACAAGTACAGCGTCATCATCATGGATGAGGCGCACGAGCGCTCGTTGCACACGGACGTGCTCTTTGGCATTCTGCGCAACGTCGTTGCCGAACGGCGCGACATGAAGCTCATCGTCACGAGTGCGACGCTCGATAGCGGCAAGTTCTCTCGCTTCTTTGGCAATGCACCCGTGTTCATAATACCCGGTCGAACGTTCCCCGTCGACCGACTCTATGCTGCGACGCCACAGGAGGATTACGTCGAAGCTGCCGTGAAGCAAGGTTCGTCCAAATCGAGCACCAAAAGCATGTCTTTATCACGAGTCAGTACATCACCATCATCATGTATTCTGACGGCATCGGTGTGCAGCGTTGAAGATCCATCTCGGTGAAGGCCCTGGTGACATTTTGATCTTTATGACTGGACAAGAGGATATCGAGACTACGTGTGAGGTGATTGCCGAACGTCTCGAGGAGATTGATAACGTACGTGCTCGTTACGAATTGAATGGATTGGATTATGATCATGGAGACTGATCGTGGTCGTGTACTGAGCAGGCACCACCGCTATTAGTGCTCCCAATCTACAGTCAACTGCCTTCTGACCTGCAGGCTAAGATCTTTCAACGAGCTGAGAATAATGTCCGCAAGGTACTCTCTCTACTCTCTCCCCCTCTCTCTTGTGTGGATTCGATTCGATTCGATGGATGATCACTGATTCAGGTGTTGCGCTTGGTGGTAACAGTGTGTAGTTGCTACCAACATTGCCGAGACGTCCCTGACGCTCGATGGCATTTTGTACGTGATCGATTGCGGCTACTGTAAACTGAAGGTCTACAATCCTCGCATCGGTATGGATGCGCTGCAGATCTTTCCCATCAGGTATGTCGAGACATTGCTCGATGAGCTCAACGTGAATAGGACGTGCAAGGTGACTGCTTTTGATCGCTCGTGCCTGTCTAGTCAAGCGAATGCCAACCAGCGAGCAGGTCGTGCTGGTCGTACTGGCCCTGGAGTCTATTATGCCTTGTTCACTGACCATATGTACAGGTACTGTGAGCGCGCCCGTGTGTCGTTGACATGCTGTCGCTAACGCCTCATTGCCTAGGCGAGAAATGCTGGTCTCCTCAATCCCAGAGATCCAACGAACCAACCTGAGCAATGTCGTCTTGTTGCTCAAGTCACTTGGTGTGCGAAATCTGCTCGAGGTATGTGAGCCCTGCACCAATTAATGCTGGAGACTACAGCTCCTGTGGACTCACTCGCACACTCACTCGGTGTATTGGAATGACAGTTCCACTTTATGGACCCTCCACCGCAAGCCAACATTCTCAACTCCATGTACCAACTGTGGGTCTTGGGTGCTCTGGATAACACTGGTATGTACACGATGAGAGAGCAGCTAGCTGGTTGGCATTCCTATTCACCGGCGTGATCGCTCGGATTGGATTCGCAGGCGAACTCACGCAGCTCGGTCGAAAGATGTCCGAGTTCCCGCTGGACCCGCCGCTGTCCAAGATGCTGCTCATGGCCGAGGAGTTCGGCTGCACCGAGGAGATCGTGACGATCGTCGCCATGCTGTCGGTGCCGAGCGTGTTCTTCCGACCAAAGGATCGCGCCGAGGAGAGCGATGCGGCACGCGAGAAGTTTATGATCGCCGAGAGCGACCATCTGACGCTGTTGCACGTGTACAACCAATGGGTGAGCAACCGCGGCAGCCCTGGCTGGTGTAGCGAGCACTTTATCCACGCCAAGGCTATGAAAAAGGTTCAGGAGGTTCGCGCACAGTTGGTTGGTATGTATCTCGCGCAAGCCGCGCAAGACGTGGTGTTAGTGCGTGGCTAACATGCTGGCTACAGACATTATGAAGCAACAGAACGTGCAGAAGATCAGTTGCGGCACGGATTGGGACCCCGCTCGGTATGTGGGGAATGAACGATACGACAGGCGTGTGGTAGTGACTGACCCTTTGCCGGAAAACAGCATGGCAATCTGCTCGGCTTACTTTCAGAACGCTTCGAGGTTGAAGGGAATTGGCGAATACGTCAATCTTCGAACGTACGTACTCCTCGGGCTGAAGCACACCCGAATGTATCAAGCGAGTGACTGACGCTGTTTCGTTGTTGGCGCGGTACAGTGGAATGAAGTGCCACTTGCATCCGACCAGCGCTCTGTACGGTCTCGGATACACGCCGGATTACGTGGTGTATCACGAGCTGGTGCTCACCACCAAGGAGTACATGCAATGTGTCACGGCCGTCGATCCGTACTGGCTCGAGGCCATGGGCCCCATGTTCTTCTCGGTCAAGGCCTCGGTCAAAGATCGAGTGGTACGTCGGTTGCGCAACGCCTGCTGCTCGTTGATGAAGATGCATGTGTCTCACCGTTGGCTCTCTCTCTCTGTAGGCTGGACGCAAGAAGGAAAAGGACGCAGTGAAGGCGATGGAGAGCGAACTACAGCAAAAGATCGACGAGGATGCCGAGATCATGAAGCTGCGGCGAGAAGAGGAAGAGCGCGAGCGACAGCAGCGGACCCATCGTATGGTGACGCCGGGACGTCGAGATACGGGCGGAGGAGCCACTCCGCGAGCCACTCCTCGTCGCATCGGATTGTAATGTGTGTTTGTGTTTGTGTTTGTGATTGAATAAGGAACTCCAAGAACATCAGCATGAGACAGACTGAGAGGCCATGAGAGAGGCTAGATTGTTGGGATATCTGAGGCTCGAATTCAAGTGGGGATTGGAGTTGGCGAGGAGATGGCAGCGCGAAGTGAACGAGAGATCGATGTTGTTGCATTGTCGCTCGCTGTTGCTCACATCTCTCACATCTCTCTCACAACTCTCGCAACACTCACATACACGATGCTCTCGACTCTCGTGACGCAACTCCAAGATGAACAACACGCACCATCTGTCGTGAACCTCAAGGTATCCATATCCATATCCATATCCACATATCTCTCGAAAGAAGAGCGCTTCTCTCATTCAAGCCAATCGATTCGTTGGGGATGCTTGAAGTATATCTCTGCGACGCTCGATGAGATACGCTTGTTTGCGATGGCGCTCTCACGTAACTCCACCGTGAGCTCGCTCACCATCTGGGCCAACAACAACGGAGACGAGTTCTGCAAGCATCTAGCCGCTGGCTTGAGCACCAACACCACGCTCACAGACCTCGATCTCAGCGTACGACTCGCGAGATACCGCCACGAGACACCAGCGCTCGAGCTCTAACTCGCCACACACACACATCGACATGGGCGCCTCGTTCGGTGCGTGTACAGTTCAGCCAGCTGACCGACAATGGCGTCAAGCAACTGTGCGCCTTGCTTGCGCCAAGTAGCGCCATCGCCTCGTTGAGTTCCTTCTCGTCGACAGCGCTCGCAAGCAACCCGATTCGATGCCTCAACCTCTCGGTACCAGAGACCCGCTCGCTGGCGATCGATCTACGCGAGTTCTCCTCCTCATTGATGGATGGCGGTACACTTGCAGAACAACATGCTTGGCATTGAGGGCACCACGAGTCTAGCGTCTGCGTTGCTGCGCAACTCGACGCTAACGTCGCTGAATCTCGCCAACAACACCCTGAGATCGAACGGGCTCTACAATCTCGCGGAACCATTGAATCGAAGCCACACGCTCAAGGAGCTCTACGTTGGTGTACGTCACGGGGCGTCGAACCCTCTTGGAGCCAACCCATGTGATTGATGGATGGATTCGATATGGTCGACCACAGCGCAATGGGATTGCCGATGATGGAGCGTGTGTGCTGGCTGGATCTCTCGTGCAGAACGATGGATTGGTGCACCTCGAAATGTCGGTATGAAGGCGCTTGCAAAAACAGGTGGATGATGGAGCGAGCGTCGAGCTGCTGACTCTGACTCTCGATGAGCGGTCCAGGGCAACCGCGTGACGGCGGCAGGAGCATGCGCGATCGCAGGAGCCATCGTTCAGAACAAGAGCTTGAGGCGGCTCGACATGCATGCCAATCCGATCTCGAACGAAGGGTCGATCGCTCTCGCCGAGGCTCTCGGTCGAAACCAAACGCTGTTCGAGCTCAACATTGCTGGCTGCGTGATTGGAACGCCCGGTGCACAGGCCATCGCTACGTCGGGACTGCTCAAGAACTACACGCTCAGGAAGTTGGATCTCGAGGTAGGTCAGGAAGCCAGCCAGTTAGGTCTTGCTTCTCGTATTGAGTGGATGGCAATGTGTGTCTGCTTTATGAATGATGTATGATTAATATGTGTCTGCGTGTGAATATATACAGGGCAATGTAATCGACTCGGCAGGCGGCATTGCTATTGCCGAGGCAATGTTATCCAACCATTCTCTAACGTGGCTCTCACTCGCCGTACGCTCCACATCAACAACAACAATCACAACGACAGTAGTAGATGACACCTGACGCATTCACTATCCTCGTTGTCACCGTCATCTGGTTGATCACAGTCCAACAACATTGGAACCGAGGCGGGACTCGCATTCGTGCCGGTGATCGAGCGCTCCATGTCTCTACAAACGCTTAACCTTCGAGCATGTGGCATCGCCGAGGAGGGCAGCAGCCAACTGGTTCGCGCCGTGGCATCGAGTAACTCGCTCTTGAAGCTCGAGCTTCGAGTACGTCGTCGTTGGGCGCACGCACAGGCTCGAGAGAGCGCTTGCGTATCGACTCACACGCGAGCTTTCTTCAGGGCAACGTCTTGAGCATCGAAGCACGTCGTGCGCTGGCGACCTTGCTGTCGCCGCAGCATTTGATCCAACGCATCGCTTGGGCACCGAGCAACCACCTGCAGCGGCCGCCACAAGTACAACGCGCCATTCGCACACTGTTCGAGCTTCGCGAGGTGCGCGAGACCGTGCTCTACGCGATACCGCACGAGATCATGGCCTTGATTGCGAATTGGGTGTGTGTGCTCGCTGTCGCTTGAGCGAGCGAGCGAGCGAGTGTGAGTGTGCGAGATCGAAGGTCCCTTCGTATCAGTGTACAATATACAGTATATCGCGCTAGATTCGTTGGTTCGGTCCCGGGAGGCGTCGCTATCGGTGCGCTCGACCGCCGCTGCACAGCTGCTCGAAGATCAGGAACAGCAGCTCGTTGGGCAGCAGCGACAAGATGCACGTCGGCTCGCAGGTACGTATCAAGGTCACGACGAAGATGGTCTTCTTGGCCCAGCGGGGCGCTCGTTCGATGTGGTCGACCTCCCATTGAAAGTCTGGCACGCGAGGAGGCGCCGAGTAAGCATCCAATCAATGATGATGATGATGGCGATCGAGATGCGGCGCATCGTACCGAGGTCTTGGATCAGCTGTCGCACCTCGGGCGAGCGAGCCTCTTGCTCGGGCGTCTGGCCGGCCCACTGCATAGCGCGTCAGTCGGCGCTCGAGCGGGTGGGTGTGACGACAGCGTGGCGTACATTGGTCGCGCTCTTGTCGGCGCCATAGGTACGAATCAGCATGATGGCGAGGCCGACATGGCGCAGCTTGGCAGCGAGGTGCAGACTCGTCGTGCCGCCCGAGTCGGCGGCGTCGACGTCGGCGTGGGCGTCGAGCAGCACTCGGGCGGCCTCCATGTGCCCGCGCCGACACGCGGCTAGCAGCGGCGTATCGTCGTACAAGCGACCTGGCATGTTGAGGTAGGCGCCGTTGCGTATGAGTGTCGTGGCGACGGCGACGTCGTTGGCGCTGGCGGCCATGTGCAGCAGATCGCCGAGGTTGACGTCGGCGCCTTGCTCGAGTAGCTGCTGCACGACGTTGGCACTGCCCGCCAACACGGCAGCGCTCAGCATATGCTGCAGGTCGCGGTCCATGTGCGGTCGCGACGCGAGGCGAGGCGCTGCGAGGCGCGGCGAGGCAAAAAGCAAGTGAGAGAGATAGAGGGGGTTGTGGGTTTCAAGGAGTGCGATGCAGGGAGGAAGATTGCAGCCGACGCGTATCAGGACTTGGTGTGCCACGCTCGCGGTAACAGCGAGCTGCAGCGGGTAGGAGGGTGTGCCGAACCCCGGCACAAGGTGGTTGACGCTCGTCGATCGCCGGAACGACCAACGAGCCTCGGATGGTGCCCCGATGGGGCCGATGCAGATGCGAGAGTTCATTAGGCGACGACAATGGGGTAGACTTGCTCTACCGCTCCTTCAGATTGATGAGAGTTGATGTTGTTCATAACCGAAGGAGCGTTCAATGCCATTGTGAGTCTCATTCGCTGGCGCGATCGTGAGGCGCATACGCGCGCTCGCGACCACACCAACGACATAACGATCTCTTGCTTCCTGATTCCCTTGCACGCCTTGGACCCGAGGAGATGCCGCCACCGCGAGACCTTTATTCCGCCACCGGCCTCACGGTGCGTGAGCTTATGGGAGAGCCACCACCACCATCACCTCCCTCGCGCGCCGACGAGTTCGCCGTGGTCCGAGCCCGCGAAAATATCGCTGATTCCCAGTCCATTCCGACTGGATATTTGTGCGGTGAGTGGTCGGTGGTCGGGGTGACGTCGCAGAACAGAGCGACCAGTAGATAAGCGCGCACGAACCTTCGTGTCTGCTGCGATGACGAGCAGCGCTCGCTCGTCTCATTTGCTTGCTCGCCCTCTCTCTCGCCCTCTCTCTCGCCGTCACGGCTCGTCCGACATGGGCAGCAGTGTCAGCTCCTTGCTTCAGTCCAACGATGGCACTACTGCTGCGGCACGCTCGATGACTATCGAGGGCGAGCGGCTACTCAACACCAACGACTTTGAGGGCGCCATCGCCAAGCTATCGCACGCCATCGCTTGCCAGCCCACGTTCGCGTATGCCTTGTATTGTCGCGGCTTCGCGTTGTATCGACTCAACCTACTCGAACAAGCACTCCTCGACTTTGATCGCGCCATCGAGCTCGATGCTTCATTCGCATACTCGTTCAATCGTCGAGGCTGCACGCTCCTGCGCCTGCACCGACTCCAACAAGCGCTCCTCGACTTTGATCGCGCCGTCGAGCTCCAGCCGGCTCTGGCCAACGCGCATTTCAGTCGAGCATGCGTATGCCTCAAGCTGAATCATCGTGAGCAGGCGCTTGCGAGCTTTCGCCAGCTTCTGGCTCTCGACAACGGCAGCAGTGGCTTGGGCTCGTTGGGTCTCGGCATGGTGCTGGCGCACGACCCAAGTCAATGGCAGGAAGCAATCGATCATCTCCTGGCCGCCGAGGAGAAGCTCTCGCTGCTACTGCAATCCGACCCGAATGATGCGTGGGTATCGTTGCGCCGTGCACAGGCTCGTCGATACATTGCGCTGCTCGATCCTGCATCGCAGACATGGTTTGCATGGCTCCGCCAGGCTCGCAGTCGCACCGAGCTGCTCAAGCAAGCAGCAGCAGATCTCGAGCAACCGGTGGCCTTCCGCCCCTCGCACACGAGCGCCCTCATCGAGCGAGGACTCGTCCATGCAGCGTCTGGGCGCAACGAGGAAGCTCTCGGGGACCTTGACGCCGTGATCACGGTCATCCCGCAGCGTACGCGCGATCTATCTGCTGGTGCCACGCATGAATGACGGACGTCACATGCATTGTGTAGAACGCCCTGCCATCGTCGAGGATCTCGAGGCGATCCAGGATATCATCAGTTCGATTGACCCGATCGCGCAGTCGCTAGCGCTCCTCAGAGGCCGACTCGAACCAAGCAGACCGGCGCCTCCTCCGCTGGAAGCCGAGGCATCCACATCGACATCGACATCCACATCCACATCCGCATCCACGTCCATATCGACATCAACATCGACATCGAGCAGCACGCACACGATCGACACCAAATGGATGATTCCACTCGACGAGCTTGATATCGAACGGGACACGCCGATTGGTTGGGGTGCATTGGGCGAGGTCTGGCGAGCCACGTGGAACGGTAGCATCCAAGTCGCTGTCAAGTGTCTGTACTTCATGTCTACCGACCAAGCAAGGATACGAGCCATGGGCGGACCATTCGGCAGCGCCACTCGCCAGGCGACCCTCCGCGCCTTCATCAAGGAGTGCTCGATCAACGCATCACTTCGACATCCCAACATCGTCATGTTCCTCGGCGTCGGCATCGAGAGATCGGCCAGCAACGAGCCTCGCTACTTGGTGCTCGAGCTCATGGAGGGCGGCTCTCTTCACGATGAGATCTACCCCAACGACGTCCAGCCTCGAGAAGGAGCTCCAATGGCTCTCGAGCGCATCGTCTCCATCTTGTTGGACCTTGCTCGCGCGCTCGTGTACCTCCATTCGCGCGAGCCACCAGTGCTGCACCTCGACCTCAAACCCAAGAACGTGTTGCTCGATCGTTCTGGCACGGCCAAGATCGGCGACCTCGGTGAGGCGCACGTCATTCAATCCGCGCAACGAGGAGCCACCCGAGGCGCCTACGGAGTCGGAACGCTGGACTACATGGCTCCGGAGGTGGCGGCTCCCGACCGCGAGCGAGGCCCACCGGCAGATATGTTCTCTCTAGGCGTAATGGCTTGCGAGATGTCGTCAGGTCGACCTCCCAACCCATCGTCCCAACCATCACCAGAGTCGAGGCGCGCTGCCGATATTGCGGCGATACGGCATCCGCAGATTCGCCAGCTAGTGTGCAGCCTGTTACACGACGACGAGCGTCGACGTTGGGATGCGAGACACGTTCAGCTGTTTCTCGAACGAGAGAGAGCCTCGAGTGCCGATCGTGCGCGTGAGTGAGCCGTGTGGGAGCTCGATATTGGCGAGACCAACCAAGGAGGTACTCAGGAAAGATAGTGGATACGCACGCGCCAAAGGAACTTTCGTGTCTGACGGATGCTCGTCTCATTTGCTTGCTCGCCCTCTCTCTCGCGCACGCACGCACGCACACAGCCAGTATGTTGCTCTCTCGCCTCACCATCGTGGTGGCGTTGGCTTGTATCGCCAACCTCGCACACGGCATCGACCTCGAGATCGGAGGAGCGCCGTATCTCGGCACGCTGACGCCTTCGACGCCGCTAGAGTTTGCTGTATGTCGTTCGTTCGCTCGCTTGTGTACACACGCCCACCAGCACTGCTCTGATCAGTCCCTCTCGTTCATGCTAGATCGTCAACAATGTCTCGGCGCCATTCGCGGTTCAATTCAGTGCTGCGGGAGTCGCAGGTTGCGTCGTTGATATGACTGCCACTGGACCAAGCGGTGGCTATTCCGTACGCACCCGCCACACACGGCTCTCCCTCATTCATATGCTGTATGCTGAATGGATCCGCCTCTCGTGATGGCTCGGCCACAGTACTACTCTGCGCCATTGGACCAAACAGTCGTGTGGAATCCAGCTCCGTTCGGTCCCTTGCCATCGGGCATCTACCACGCGACGCTGGCGACACGCAACGTCTCGTGTCCTGTGAGCACCGTCGCCATCTCGGGTACGTACCTCGCGCCGCGATCCAAAGCGCCCCTCCCTCATGTCAGACCGCATTCGACAGAGGCTCCTCGAACCTTCCCGTCGTTCGGCTCGGCGTTCAGTGGCTCGTTGCCACTGCAGGTCTCTGCGAACTTTGCCATCGACAACCCGAACAACTCGCAGTTCGCTGTCAGCTTCCAAGTCACGCAGGGCTCCTGCAACGTCGTGATGCAGGTTGGTGAACGCTTGGCTGACTGGCTCGCTGACTGACTGACTGACTAACTGACTGACTGGCTGACTGTGAGTGAATAGCTCAAGTGCCCGAGCATCAACCTGAGCTCGAACTCGCTGCCGCTCGTTGCTGGCGGCACGCCACTCGTAACCAACACCATGTCCATCCCCACCAGCAAGTACAATGCTCAAAACTGCACGCTTGGATACCAAACCACCAAGGGCTCGTGCTCCTACACGCTCACGCTCATCGAAGGTTCGTGCGCCACTCGCCACTCGCCACTCGCCACTCGCCACTCGCCACTCGCCGTGCCGTGCTCACTCGCGCTGTTGTTGCAGAGCCTTTGATCTCGGTTGGCTTGAACTCCAAGACCACGGGACAGCTGTCGACCGGCCTCGGTGCGCTCTACGAGATTCAAGCTGGCCAATTCAACCTCGCACTCTCGGGCACGAGCGGCGCTTGCAACGTCACGTCGTCGTACACGGCTTCGACCGGCCTCTCGTCCACCTATTCCATGCAGCAAATCAGTCCGTACAACGCGGCGCTCACCTTCTCGCCCATGTGGCAGGGACCGGTGAGCTGGGTCGCTTCGTACACCGCAATCTCTGGCTCGTGCGACTATGTGCTGATGATCACGCCGCTCTAAGCTCAAGTGCAGCTACGCAACTACAATCTCCGCCGGCAAGCAATCGTAGTCATGGAGAGTGTCTTCATTGCTCGCACGGCTGGAATACACATACAAATACGACGCGCTATTGCGGTCAACAAGAACAAGAGGAGGAACTCAACCAAGTGATGGGAACGATCTGTGATAGGCAGATCAAAGAGTCATAACGAAACAAGTACAAGTAATGCACATGGGAAGCGCGAATGCCTGCCTGCCTGCCTGCCTGCTACACGTGGCCATATGCCAATGAAGTCGGCCCGGTTGGTGCTGCTTGATTGGCGGAATACTGTCGTCTCGACAAGCGCGATTGTTCAGCTGGCCACACGCAAGCATAGCAAGCTCCAACTGTCAGCCAACCATTCGTTCGAGGCGAAGAGCGGCTTCGAGCTACGCACCTCGCGCACGACGACTTTGCACCTCTCGATCGGCCAAGGCACTCACGGCGCCGAGCAACGCCGAAATCCACCCCTCGCGCTCTTTGATCGTATCGACGCCGACCAAGTGCTTGCGCTTGGCAGTGACGATCCAGAACGGATAGCGGCCCTCCTCTTCGCGACGCTTCTCATCGTTCTCCGGCACTACAAATACAACCAACGAACGAGCCTTCGAGTCAACCAAGACCGAAGCATCGACGAGCCAACCTCCAAGCGTGCCTGGCGTACCATTCACTGGCTCGAATCGCTGAAGGGCCTCGATCGCTTCCTTGTGTTTCAGCTTGTAGATCGTGTCACCTCGCAAGCGCGATTCTCGTGTGATGACTACCACGGTGTTGAAGAGGAACATCATCGAGGGCTTGCCGCCGTACAGCACGATGCCCTTCTTCTCGAGCTTGCTTGGGCTATCGAGCGCAATCAACGACTGGATCATCACGCGCGCAACCCATCTCGTGATCAGTCAACGATTCGCTCGTATCGTCCACACAACCACACGACGCGACGCGAATACATACGACGGCCTTGCCACTCTTGATGTGGATCTGCTTGGTTTCCTTGCACACCATCTCGAGGTCTTCGGCTTCACGCTTTTGCTCGTTAATGTACTCGGTAATGTTGTCAATGTGTTGCACCGCTCGTCGAATGACCTGCGCGTCCTTCTCAAACGCGTGCTTGGCAATTTGATTCAACAACATGCTGTATCGCGGAATGCGCTACAAACGTCAAAGCATAATCCTCGTCATCAGTACACAACCTCACTGCCAGTCGTCGTCGTCGTCATCATCGAACCTGGATGGGCATGATCAAGAGCGACGTAAGGTCCATACGCCTACAATCAGGCCGCTTCTCACACTGCTGGATAAAGTTGGCAAACAGAGGATTCTGCATACACCACGAGAGTGACGAGATGGCATTGTTGTAGTTGTTGACGTAGTTTGTGTAGTCTCGCAGGAACGTCGCCTGCCGATGGTTGAGCATCCATCAGTACCGAATGCAACGAGTGCGAGTGCGCCGCAACAGCACACGACGGTACCTGCTCGAGGAACACTTGACCAATGTTGCCCCAATTCGCAGTCGTGTGCTTGACCAGCGACAGCAACACGCGGTGTTGCTTCAGAAGCTCCTCCGAATCGCAAAAGATCGATTGGATCTCCTTGTTGCCGACAATCTCTTGCTCTCTCAGAGGCTTCAAAAACACCTACAGCGACGCTCTTGATCAACAATGCAATCATGACAGCCACGTGGCTGATGAACGTTCACGCAACGTACTCGAACAATCACTGAGAGAGCGTTGACATAATTCTCTTCAGTCACTACCAACTCTCGCTCCACGAGAGCTCGTCTTCTCACTGTACAAATGCAACAATGTATCATGAGTATGAGCAGGTTGCTTGGTTGCTTGGATATCTGGTTGCAAAGGTACATACTCTTCCTGGCAATCGCTCGTCGAATGCACGATTGAATAAGTACCACGCTTGCTAGCGTGCTGTGTTGGCTTGAGTCACTTGAATACGATGCACTTCCACCGACCGACGTTCTATCGAGGGTGCCCGCAGCCGAGGTGACGCCCGAGGACGACGACGACGCACTCGACGCTCCGGTGGTCGTATTTACGGCGGACGAGAGTGGGTGTGAGCTGGCAAAGAACGAGGCCGAGTCAAACTCGACCGAAGCATTGCGTGAGTGGCCCGACTCGGTGCGTGCGGTCCGTGCTCGAGCGCTCGACGAGCCGGCCGGACTGTTGAGGCGCGCTGCGTCGCGTTCAATGTTGCTCTGTTGCCGCATGCGCTCCATTCTCGCACCGTCGTGCAGTACCTTGTACTTGGCAAAGATCTCGGGCGAGAGGCCTTGTACGTCGGCGAGCAGCGACGAGAACAGCGAGTCGAGCTCGATCGCGTGCGACTCGTACAGCTCGCTCTTGGCATGCACGGCGCTGCCCTGTACGCGCTCCTCTTGCAAGACGCGCGAGCACTCGAGCAGCGTCGGCTCGAGCTTGTCGATCTCGGTGCGGATGCGCCGGACCGTGATGAGCGACTCGTTGACCTTGCGTTCGAGTTGCTCGCGCTCCTCGAGTCGCTTGCTCTCGGTGGTCGACCGAATCTGGTGCACGTGTCGTTGTGCCCAGAGAGCGAGCGGATTGCTGCTGCTCACCGGCGCTGCCAAGTTGGAGCGCGAGCGTACGACGTGGCTGCTACCGCTCGAGCGAGTAAAGAGCTCGCTTTGTGCACTCGCACGTTGCAGCGACGTGTGCAAGCTGCTGTCGGCAGGTTGCTCGGTGATCGTGGGAATCAGAAGTTTGATGGAGTCGAGATCCGGCCGGCCATCTTCCTCCACGTGCGTGTGGCGGCGATGGCGGTAGTGCTGCTGCTGTTGTTGCTGCTGCTCCTGGTCGTAGTGCAACTTGTTGTCGAGCTCGGTGCCAGTATCGTTGCCATTGTCGTTGTCATTGTGATTGTCATCGTGATTGTCATCGTGATTGTCATTGTCCTCATCGTCCTCTGGCTCATCTCGCGGCACCGAACGCTCAGTGGTCTGCTCGTCGTCAACCAACCGTACAGTGCCGGAGGATTCGTTGTTCTCAGTGTCCGACGGGTCCGATTCAGCGACCAAGGCCTCGGTTGCATCAGAGTTGAACGAGAGCTTTGGTGACTCGCTGTCGTACTCGCGAGATTCCAAGCTCTCGGCAGTGCTCGCCAGAGTGGAGGGTGCCTCCGACTCGCTGGTGGGTTGACTCTCGTCAGAGGTAAGTGCCGTGTCGCTTTCGTGGTGCGGTGGAACGACTGCAGCCTCGATGGCGTTGTCGGTACGCGGAGACGCGCGCGACGCTTGTGGAGACCCGAGAACGGGCGCAGGAAGTGGCGTCAGCTCCATCGAATCAGCCACTGCTTCTGCTTGTGTGGGCACGGGGCTGCGTGGTGACGACGTCGTCAAGCCCAGTGATGAAGTAGGCTGCTGCGTAGAGACTCGAGGCGACAACACTGACGCCGGGGTGGATGCAGGTGGCGATCGAGGCGAATCGGTACGAACCAACATGGGTGTCGATCGTTCACGGCCCGGTGTCGTGCGAGGAGATCCTTCCGCCGGCGCCGCTGCTGCCACTGGATTGACCAACACTACCTTGCGCGGTGACTGCTCGGACTCGGCGCCAACGCGTGGTGAATGAGAGGCGCCTGCTGTTACTGCTGCTGCTGCTGCTGCTGCTGCGGTGGATAGCCCAGTTGCCGGTGCAGCTCCAGTTCCAGGGTCCGATGTCGCGAGATCGATCTCGGGGAGCACGACAGACACGCTACTCACGGCATTCGGCAGTCGAGACTCGGTCGGCGAGCCCCAGCGCCGTGAGGGATCGGCCGACGTTCGCAATCCGGCAGCGCTATCGGTGGCACCACGAGCACGCGTGACGGGCGCGTCGAGTATCGCCGAGGCGTTGCTGGTCGACTCTTGCGAATTGGCCGTCATGAGCGAGCTCAAGAACGACGACGGGCTCGGGTTCATGTACGAGATGCGACGTGAGGCCTTGAGCGCCTTCTTGCGCTTCTCGTCGGCGAGGCGCTTCTCCTCAGCGACGCGCTTCTCGTCGGCGAGGCGCTTCTCGTCGATGCGACGCTGCTCCTCCTTCTTGAGCTTCTCGCGCTCCTTCTCCTTCTGGCGCTCCTTCTTGTCCTTGTCGGTGCGCTTGCTGCGGAACGAGAAGATGCCTTTCTTCTCCTTCTTGCGCTCGTCGTCGTGCGATGGCGTCGTCGGCTGAGACGAGGCCGAGTTGGACGACAGACGTGGCGACAGCATGGTCGGGTGGGCTTGAGAGCTCGAGGTCGGAGCAGAGGCGGTGCTCGAGATGGCGCTCGGCTCGGGTGCACTCGAAGTATCGCAGGACTCGGACGATACCGATGATACGGAATCGAGCGAAGACGCTGAGACAGCAGGCTCAGGTTCAGGCTCGGCCTCAGGCTCAGGTTCGGGCTCAGGCTCAGGCTCAGGCTCAGGCTCAGGCTCGGGTTCTCGCGATACTGAATCCACCGAGCCATCCGACACGGTGCTCTGCTCCACTGCTGGCACTCCTGCCTCGTCTGCGGCTGCTTCTTCGTGCGAGTCGGGCTCAGGGACCGAGGGAGCTTGATCGCTTGTCGGGGTTGATTCGTGAGCGGTTGCCTCTGAGGCTTGCGACTCGGTGATCGGTTCAGCAGTCAGCTCGGCAGATACCGCAGCAGTTGGTTCAGCAGTCGGCTCGACAGTTGGCTCGACAGTTGGCTCGTGTTCGAGTTCAGAGCTGCCCGAGCTGGTTGGTTCGGTAGTCTCCGCGGTTGCATCTTCGGCTACCGGAGGAGGAGGAGCTACTTGCTCGGCAGAGGTAGTTGGCGCATCATCGGTTGGTGTCACTTGCTCGACAGCGACGAGGACAGCCGACGGAGCCTCAACGGCCGATGGCTCGGTGTCGCTCACTTCGGCAGGCGATGCTGAAGAGTCGCTCTCCTGCGCGACCGCGGGCTCTGCTTGAGCAGCGTCAGAAGACGTAGAACTATCGTGGTCGATTGCGCTGATCGCCGTAGGAGTAGGAGTGTCGTCGGCATCGTTGTTGTCGTCGTCGTTGTTGGCGGTAGTCTCGGTATGAGGATGCTGCTCAGCACTCTCAGCTGATGGCGATGTATCAGCATCACCAGCCGCAGGAGGCTGCTCCACACTCTCAGCCTCCACGCTCTCATCATGCTTAACGTCGATACTTGTAGAACTAGGAGATTTAAGATCCGTGGTAGCCTCAGCAGCCACGGCAGTGTCGTTGGCTGTCGAGCTCGAATCATCGAGCTCGACAGCTTGCGATGCGACATCGACATCATCGAGCGCCGCAGCCGCACCGACACCGACTGTCGATTCGTCACCATCTCTCGGTGCATCGGTATCGTCTCTCGGTGTATCGGTATCGTCTCTTGGAGTATCAACGTCATCGAACGTGCCATCGTCGTCGCTATCATCGGCACCTCGATCACCAACGACACCGACACCTCCTCGCGCCTTCTTACGCGCTCGGTTGTTCCTTCGTTTCTTTGCCATCGCTCAACGCAACGCAACACACTAACTACCTCACTTACTTCACAAACCAGCCAACGCTCCACACTCCACACTCTCTCGATCACTAGCTATCGATACAGAACACGCGGGTAACCAATGGTGATGGCGCGTGTGTGCGAGAGGGAGAGGTGTGTGCTTGTGGGAGGGAGGGGGAGACAACGAGCCATCGTGCGCTGTCGTCGTTGTTGTGCTTCTCTCGCACACTGCGTCGTGCCATCGTCACCTGCATCTCCGGCTTCGCTCAACTGAGCCGGCTTCGAGGTGACTCTCGAACTTAAAAAGTCTCTCTGCCTGGCGGGCTGGTGAGTCGGGGTCCCAAGCATTCGAATATCAAAGCAAGTCCCAGGTATTCCGATATCAAGGCAAGTCCAAGGTATTCCGATATCAAGGCAAGTCTCAGGTATTCCGATATCAAGGCAAGTCCCAGGTATTCCGATATCAAAGCAAGTCCAAGGTATTCCAATATCAAGGCAAGTCTCAGGTATTCCGATATCAAAGCAAGTCCCAGGTATTCCAATATCAAGGCAAGTCCCAGGTACTCCGATATCAAGGCAAGTCTCAGGTATTCCAATATCAAGGCAAGTCCAAGGTATTCCGATATCAAGGCAAGTCCAAGGTATTCCAATATCAAGGCAAGTCCAAGGTATTCCAATATCAAAGCAAGTCCCAGGTATTCCGATATCAAAGCGAGGAGGTGCTCCGATATCACGAGGCGAGAGGCCGGTTGTTGGTCGTTTGTTTGTTGCCTCGCTCGCTGCCACATCAGCCTCCGTCCCAGCAGTCCCACACTCCCGCCATCTCTCTATCTCTCCCTCCAGGCTTTTACGCCCCCAGACACTCCGAATCCCTTGTAGCCACACTTGTGAGCACCATTGTTGGATACGATGAGCAGCGAAATCGATCGTGCCGCAGCGGCCTCGCGTGAGGAGGAGGTCCTCAAGATCTTCAAGATGCTCGACCCACGTCCGAAGGTATCGCGATCTCGACCTCGACGCTGGCGCGCATCACATACACACGCGCGTATGCGACTCTGGCTAGTGACCATGAGCTTCTCACCGTGATTCTACACACTACTATGGCGTCGTCGATGTCGTTCTACAGGAGCTCTTGTTGTCTTCGCGACGATACATCAAGTACGATCTCTCGCTCGCTCGATCTCTCGCTCGCTCGATCTCTCGCGCGAGCGATATCTTCTTGCTCACTCATGAAGCACACCAACAGAGGAGGAGCCATCCAGACCTACAACGTGGTCCAACGCAAGCGCAAGCCTCGCGTCTTGTTCCTCTTCAACGACGTGTTGTTGATCGCCAAGCGTGAGGGCAAGGCCAAGTATTGGCTCAAGACCTACATCCGTCTGCGAGGCGAGCTCAAGCTCGAGGACGTGCAGACCAAGCTCGTTCCCAATGGTGCGTGTTCAGGCTTGCTGGCGTACTCTGTCGAGTGGTGTGGTGGTGGAGCGAGTGAGCGAGCGAGCCTCTTTGTCGTTGGATCGCGCGGCAGCAAGAGGGAGGGCCATTGAAGATGCTCACTCGCTGATGTTGTTGCTGATATGAATGCCGACACACACTACAGTCGAGTTCAGGCTGGTGGCGCCCAAGAAGACCTTCTTCTTCTTTGCCGAGAACGAGGCCAAGAAGCACGAGTGGCTGCGCGAGATCCAGGCCTGCATCAACGGCGAGTACGACCCGGACCGCGTGCAGGTGATTGAGAGGAACACGCACACCACGACCACGATCGAGATCGAGCGCACGGTGCAGGCCGAGCCGGCTCCGGCGCCCGTGGCCCCGCCGCCGGTCATCATCCACGAGGTGGCGCCGGCTCCCGAGCCGCAGGTGGTTCGCGAGGTCGTCACCGAGGTCAAGGAGGTGTATCAGTTCGGCCCGTCGGTCGACGTCGGCAATGTCGAGGACTTCTTGGACGACGACGAGCTCTTGGATGACCTCGAGGCCGTCAAGTTGTAAGGAGCGAGCGCCTCCAAGCGCGTACGTGCTGAGATAGCCACCACGAGAGCCTCTCTATCGATCTCGTGCATCGTGTGTGTGCGCCTCTATCAGTGTACCGACTCCTTCGTTCTATCGCTCGCTCTCTCGCTCTCTCTCGCTTCGATGACTGGATGATGGCTCTCGCTCATGTCTACGCACCGTCGCTGGCATTGAGGCACCACCATCATCGCCATACGCCTGGTCTGCCGAGAGAGTTGTTCTTGTATTCGTTCTTCGTTGTGTTCGTCTGCCGCTGCTGCCGATCGTCCGCCCGCACACCCAAAGCCACAGTCACTGGCCCCCTACCGCAGCTAGCAATCCCTCCCTCCCTCCATCCCCATCTATCGCTCTTCTGCCCTCATCTCTCTCTATCGTTCCGTGACCAACCTGTGACCCATCCGTCTCAAGTCAATACATCCAGCACAACCAACCACATCGACCACACCGACTCGCTCGTTCGTTCGTGCATTCGCTTCGTTGCCTGCTGCCGCTGCCACCGCCATCACTCGCACACCGCCACAATGTCCGACCTTCGGAAGGCTGCTCTGCGACACGCGATGCCTGCTGCCACGCACTCATCATCATCATCATCAGCAGACTCGGAACCCGCTGCCGCTCTTGCTGCTGCTGTATCGCTGGCGCCTGGGTACGCACCAGGTGCTCGCTGCGACCACATCGACCTGCACGAGGTCGCTGACACGACTCTCGCCAATACAGAACCTGCGAGCCTACTTCGTGGGAGAGCTGCTTCACCGAGTGCCGCACGATCGAGTGCCCATCCCCTGCTGCAGTACGATGCGAGTGCGCTGGCTCCATGACTCGTACGAGCACACACACGCTGATCGCGACCGATCGAAATCCATGTAGAATCTCCAAGTGTATCTAGGAGGCACGAGCGGGGCCGTGTTCGTGTTGATCCATGGCGCAGGCCATTCGGCTCTCTCGTGGGCCTTGGTTGCTGTACGAATCAACGCACCATTCAATGATCGATCGATGATGTGCCCAGAGAATGCTGACGATCTCGTTGGTGGCACCAGCGCAATCTCATCGCAAACAACTGTCGCGTCATGGCCATCGATCTTCGAGCTCATGGTACCACTGATTCGACTCGACTCGACTCGATTGGATTGGATTGATGCTGATGTAGTCGTGAATCAGGTGGGTCCAATGGCAACGAGGCCGATCTCTCGATCGATGTGCTGCGAGACGACGTCATTCACGTGATTCGATCGGTGTACGGCGAGGCCGACCTTCCTTCGTTGATCGTCGTCGGGCACAGCATGGGAGGCGCTGTGGCGACGCACGTGGCAGCGAGCAAGGCCTTCGGATCGGGCCTCAAGGCGCTGGTGGTGGTCGATGTAGTCGAAGGAACGGCGGTCGAGGCCTTGCCTGCCATGGTCGACATCATTCGAAAGCGACCCAAGACCTTTGCCAGCGTCTCGGACGCCATCGAATGGAGGTCGGTATATCTCGATCGAACTCGATCAAACTCGATCAAACTCGATGGAAGTCAGTTGTTGATTGGAGTATCGCTCGATTGCTGTGTAGTGTCACGAGCAAGACCATCAAGAACCTCGAGTCGGCTCGCATCTCGTTCCCGTCACAGATTGTACCATGCGAAGAGGGAGGATCATACCGCTGGCGCACTGATCTGATGGCGACTCGTCCGTTGTGGGACGGTAGGTGCCTCCGAATGCCGGCACTCTGACTTTGACTCGATCGCAGCCTAATGCTCGAGGCTCTCGTGGCGTGTGTAGGATGGTTCCAAGGCCTCTCGAATCTGTTCCTCACGACGCCAGTGCCGCGCTTGCTGCTGCTGGCAGGCACCGATCGTCTCGATAAGCCGCTGATGATCGGCCAGATGCAAGGCAAGTTCCAGACGCAGATTCTGCCACAATGCGGCCATGCTATCCAGGAAGATGTACGTAGATTGCCAGCCAGTGAGGTGATTGGAGCACGGAGTACCCACGCCCTTGGTTGGTTGCGCAGGCGCCAGACGATGTGGCACAAGCTCTGCTGCGATTCAAGAGCTACAATCGCTTGTAGGTCAGCGGAGGTCGCCGCGTGACATGGCCCGAATGATGATGATATTGCTGTAATACGATAAAATGTTGATTGCTTGGAACGTGGGCAATAGGTAGATTGGATTGATGATTCGATTGGTGATTGGTGATTGGACTGGATTGGATTGGATTGGATTGGATTGGATTGGACTGGATTGGATTGGATTGGATTGGATTGGATTGGATTGGAGAGGAGAGTATCGAGAGGCTCACGAACAGCATCGGCATCATTTGCTTCGTTGCTTGCTCTCGCTCACACACACACACACAAAGCACACACACACAAGCACACACACACACTAAGCACACACACACACACTAAGCACACACACACACACTAAGCACACTAAGCACACTAAGCACACACACACACTAAGCACACACACACACACACACACACTAA
>Ga0209935_1001242_pt1 | contig 43063 bp, 43 predicted proteins | sample ThiBio_1000_plan_2_FD_183958 | JGI IMG/M metagenome (GOLD analysis project Ga0209935, IMG submission 183958) | Wastewater bioreactor microbial communities from Cape Town, South Africa - Thiocy_cont_1000_plan (SPAdes) | ecosystem: Engineered > Bioreactor > Thiocyanate-remediating >... | reverse complement strand
TTTTCTGGACATGAATATATTAATTTAATATTAACATCGGCATCTTTTTGGCGTCAAGTCGAAGGCGAAAAAGTTTTGTATTTTCAATTTGATTCAGTGATTTGTTCAAATTCATCGTACAAATTAACAGATTTTCTCGATTATGATTATATTGGTGCACCATGGAGTACTGGCGGCTGTTGTAATGGTGGATTTTCAATACGAAGTCGAACTAAAATGATAGAATTATTCGAAAATTTTCCTATTCGTTATCAATTACATGTAACTAACGAAGATGTGTGGATCTATCGTCACCTAGCACAAGTCAATGGTCGAATAGCTCCTAATTCTTTGGCAAAACAGTTTTCTGTTGAATCTATCTATTTTCCAAGACCGTTTGCTGTACATAATCCGAATTTAGGCAGATTAGGTTCTGAGAATATGAAACGATTGTGTGATTATTGTCCTGAAATTCGAACTATTACACATCATTGTAAATGAAGTTATTAGATTTTATTTTGAAATAAATGAACTGTTGACATATTTTAAACTGAAATGTTTTTCTGTTCATTTTGATGTCGATGAATACGTGTATGACGATCAAGATTTCCTTTATGGCTTGTTGAATACGAACATATTTGACAGACAAATGCTTTCTGACCAGAATGAATCGATTGATGTCGTCGTAGAAGTGCTTTACGACAAAATGTACGTCGACATATATCACAAAGATAACCACAACGATGTTCAGCATTGACATGTGCACGAAATTGTGCTTTACTTACAAACAATTGATGACAACAATCAATCGGTTCTGTAAGTATTTCATGCATCGTTTGAATATGTCGTTTGAGATTGTTCAAACGATTTGTTGTATATGAACATTGTGGACATGCGAGACGACGACGAAGTTTTGTTTTCAATGATGATGATGATAATGTGGATGTGGGTTTCTTTCGAGAGTTATGTTCAGCTGTTAATGAAACATGTGATTCATTTTTCATGGCGATTGTTGGAATGCTGATTGACGATGGTAATATTAAGGACGTTGGTGGTGACGAAGCCAATGATACTGATTGAGAATATTGCTCAACAAGATTGCGAAACAATACGTCATGATACAAACGAAATGATGGTTCTGCCTGAAAGAACAGTGACGATGATGATGATGATAGTGATGGAGGTGGCGGTGGTGGTGTTGAATAAAATACTGATGAGAATAAAAATGGATTGGGATTGAACAAAGACCTGTAAATAGATTTTCAAATCTTCATAATTCGATATTTGTATCTCGGAAAACGTTCTTGACTTGAATGCTATACTTACTCATAATACGAACTCATCATCGTAATGTTATTGTTCAGACTATTAAAAATGACAAATGGACATGGAATCTATGAATGTCAATGCGAGTCGTATGGTCGCTTTTTTTCTCTTCAATCTCTTTTTCTTCTTTCCTCATCATAAGACATAGATGTAGCAGCACGGTATTCTATTGCTCATGAATACGAGAGCGAACAAAAACAATAAAAAAACAACATTCGATTGAAATCAAATCAAATCAACTCGCACATCTTTGTGTATCTATGTTAAAAGAAATACATAGAAAGAGAAAGTAACATGTTGATGTTTCATTTCTCGGAAAAAACTTTATCCTTTGCATGCGTAAACGTATGTCTGTTAAAGAAGAAAATCTATTTGAACGAAAAGAAACAACGATGACGACGACACCGGTGATAAACGAGCATGCATTAATTGAATGGCGTTTGAACTCACTTGTCCCTTGTGAGTTTCCATTAGGTGTTCATTATCGATAAGAAGAAAAAAAAACGAGTGAAAGATAATGAAAAAAAAAGAAATATGTCAAATGTCATCCCAGCAATTGATTTGTCGCGCTTGTTGACTTGATTTCGTGCGATTTAATAAACCATGATTATGATTTGTTAGAATTGAACATTCAGATTTTAATTCAACGCAATCTTCTTGTTCTTCATAAGGTGATTTCGGTACTTTTGAAGCCGTAACTGATGGCGAAGTCGTTTGTATACGATATTCCGATAGAGTCGAATCAAAATCACGTGTCGGCGGACGATGAATTGACATCGGCTCGATTCCAAGTGTTTTATGACCACGAAATAACAATGAACGAAGTGTTTTCAGACGATTGGATGGCGCTTCCTGAGGCAGTATTTGATTTCGATAACTTAAATGATGTGGTAAAATTGGTGAACTATCGACATGTATAGACGGCTGTGACAGATAACGACGAGGAGGTTGTATTGGTGTTGGATAACTTGAGACTGTTTTCGATTCCGTTGTTATTGTCGGCGGCGGATGTGGATGTGGATGTGGACGTGGATTATATAGATTTTGAAAGGATGCTCGTGATTTGGAACGTTTTGGTCTATATACATAATATATACAGGATATAAAATAATTTTTATAACAATAATAATAGTGTAATATGTAAGATGATAGAAGATGTAGTTGCGTGCGGTTTTTAGAAGAAATTAATGAGCCCATTTGTGCTTACCGCAACGAAAATATGAACCATATCAGTGCATTGATCATGATTAAAAGAAAAATGACACCAGCAACAACACAAACAACAACCAATGTCATATTTGAACGACGCAATGGACTTGGATTTGGAAGTAAATCTTAATTGAAAAAAAAATCAATAAATTTTATTCGAAGAGAACATTCTTTCAAATTCTTACATCGTTTGTACATCGATTGGTTTATGTTCAATACTGGTGGTTGTTGTTGTTGTTGCTGTCTATCCTCTGTAGCTAATGATGGATAATTCTACGTGGAAGAAAAAGTCAAGTGCTAACTCATTATGTATGTTTCAACTATTTTCCTTTACTTTATGATCTTCCAACGCACCATGAATCGATGGAATAAATCCGTTTTCAGTTGGAATTCGTCTTGTCAATTCGTTTGGATGAGTAACATCAAATATATGCGGTGGCATATTAATTGGTATTGAACCTGGAGCATTTTTTAATTCATCTCTATCGTTATGATATCCATCGAGATGATGTGAAGATGGTTGTTGAGAGAGAACTTGTGATGGAATATTTGTTGCTAATGCTGGTCGACTCACTGACGGTGCAGCATAACATTGCAAACGTACGGTCGCATTGTTGGATAGAGGTAAAACAGAATATTTAATAAGAAATCCGCCATGTTTAACATTGGCTAATGTATAAAAACGAAGTGTAACATTTTGTTGAACATTACTAACAACAGTCAATGGATCTTGTGTGAGACATTTCGTTTGAAAATCTTGACCAAGCCAAAGAATGAGACCAGCTTCGGCACAAGTTGGCAAACGAAAATCAATGACTTCAAGTACAATTGCGTGTCCTGGTGGTGCAAATAACGCACAGGGACAATTGAAATTCGTTTGAAAACCGTGTGGATAATTCGGTGTTGAGAGAAATCCATACGATAATGTTGTGTCTTGTGGTTGACAGACATTTTGAAGAGAATATTCTAAATATATATATATGTTAATAAGCTTTCTATTTATGTCTGTATTCATTTGAAAATCTAATAATAACAATCATAACATCATACATATTCATTTCTCTCATTTTTTTTGTTCGTGACAGGCGTTTGGGACTTATTTAGTTCGTTTAATAAACAACACAAGAAGAAAAAGCAAAGAACTACATATCGAACCTGCTATACATTCGTATTCGGCTTGAACATAGGATGCAGCTAAATTCCAACAATCTTGCAAGATTAATGGATGTTCAACAACACGAATTGTACAATTTGCCGTTGTCAAACAAATAATATCATCTCGTGGTACATCCATTGTACAATCCTTTTCAATATACGAACAATCATTTGACCACGAATAACCATAAATAACACGACCTAATTTTATCAATTGATTATTTGGACATCCGAGTGCAAGTGTACCACTTTTGATTTCATCTAAACAGTAACTTTGTTTCGAATGACCTAAACAATTGATTATTATTATTATTATTAATTCATAGATATTTTTCTTCAAATCTTACCAATACGAGCAAGAACTAGTGTAGGTAAGTAAAAGATAAAGACTAGAAACATGATCATATTCATGTAAGTGTCACTTGAAAAAAAGAGCTCAAATAAATGAAATGTAGGATTTTGTTTTTTCGCTGTTTAATTGCACATTTGAGCATTGTCGAGACAAAGAAACAAACACCCGTTGTATGAATGTTTGTGTATCCGTTCTTTCCGACAACAAACATCGTTTCGTCACTCAAATCATTTCGTGGGCATTACTTTTACATGCATAGATTTGTTTGAATTTTTGTTGACATAACGTGAGTAAGCTTAGCAATCAATCAGTTCATCATTCGAGTCAAGAATTCATTGTCAACGACGAACTGAATTTGTAAATCTTCATCATTTTCGTTTTGATAAGCAATTGCTCAATCAACTTGAAAATTATTTTCTTAACTAGTCGAAATATAATATGATATTAATTGACTTGACTGAAATTAATGACTGAAAACATTTCGTCGTTTTTCTAAGATCTTTCTGTCATATACAAATATCGTATATGCCTTTCTTTTTCTCTTCTCATTATTATTCATTCAGATTTCCTTTTCATAATTAAGTATTTCCTAAGTGATAAAAAATACACAATAGCAGAACATATTCGTCAATGATTTAATCTTTTTATCGTACATAAAATCTGTGCACTAATTGTCATTTACAAGCATCAATTTGTGACATACAAATGGTATAAAATAGCAAGCAAGCAAGTAAAAGAAACGAGGAGAAAAAATAATAATAAACGACGATGGATATCGGTTGTATGATCTATATTTATATTCGACATTCGATCGTTTTATGTCCCAGAACAAAAAAAACAGATAATACAGAAGAAACAGAGCGAAAGAGATAGAATTTTGCCGTGTCAAAAAGTTTACAATGATCCAAAAAAAAAAAAATATATATATATATATATATGACGAAAGCAAAGAAAAAATAACAACGAGTAACGAAAGAAAAACAAAAATACGTACAAACAGGACAAATATTGTTTATCCATAATGACGAGCTGCAATATAAGCACGAAGAATAACTATTCATTTATTAACTACAGTAATCCTTGAATCGTACGAGAGAGAGAGAGAATAGAAAATAACGACGTGGAAGACATTGAAGATTGTCTGTTGTGCGTCCGTCCATCCATCTGTCAATGATTCTTGACGACTGTTGTTAACAAGAATCATTCGCACCAATGAGCATAATCTAGTTATCGTTCGGTTTTCTCCTCCTCTTCTGTATTAGTACGTTTGTTCCACGTCCTTTTCTTTTCTAATCTGTTATTCTTATTGAAATCTTTTCTTTTTTTTTCGTTTGCAGTCAATAAGAACAGGTAGACAGTATGTTATTTTTCAATTAATAAACTAATTTTAAAACAAATTAATCTAATTATAGCACCACATATCAAATATTCTCATGTGTATTCACGATGAAAAGATGAAACGTTGTTTTTTCTTGTTATCAATGATTGTATTTAGAGAAGAAGAAGAAAAAAACCTCTCGAGATAGATAAGCGTTTGCTATTAAAATCTCTCGAATACTCAAATAGACTGAGACAAGGAAAAAATTCACAGAGATATTGACAAGAAAAATGATCCCATGAGGTTCCGAAAAAATTTTCCAAGAGAGATATATCTAATATAAACAGAGAATAAGAGGATGAGAGAGAGAGAGAAAAAAAAGAAACGGCGAAGAAAGAAAAAAAAACACACGCAAACTCGAATCTATCACAGTTCAGTTGATTTTGATACATAAGAGAAAATATACATTAAGTCTAAGTAAGCGTAATATGATGAAATACAAATGGCATTAGTAGACAACCCATACCATCCTAGTCAACTAAGTTAAGAAAAGATTTATAATAGACTAATGAGGAAAAAAAGAATAAGTCAAAGAGCCTCTCAACCTGATATCTACTGTCAAACGACAATCGACATATATTAACGAAGAAATATGAAAAAAATCTCGTAAATGAGAGGTCGATGTCATTACAGCATGTCATCCACACGTATACAGATATATATTTGCATACGCACGCCCAAAAATAAGGATTCTCTTATCATTTTTTGTTTTGTTTTCTTGTCAAAGAGAGAGAGAGAGAGAGCTTCCGAGAAGCATTCAAAATTCATTTCGTTTAACTCGGCTAGATTCATCTATGTAATTAATTTGTTCGTATTTTTATATCGATGTCAAATAGCCGGAATAAAACAAAAAAGTCTTTCATTGAAAAATCAATTTGTTCTCGCCTCCACCTCTCTTTTTTCTCTTAACTTTCAGCGATAGATCTTTGCTTTGGTATTTTTTTTTACATCATCGTTGATTGAAGACAAAGAACGAGGTGGTGAAACAGAATAACATTGCATAGGATTAGATTCTCCTGAGACCAAACAAGTGCGCACATGCTCATCTCAAATCAGATGAGCAACTAGCGGTTATATAGATAGTTTTCACGTTGGTAGTCAAGAGAGAGAGAGAAAAGAATTTTCTTCTTTTTCTTCTTTTCTTTTACGTCGATATCTAGCCAACACATTTCAATTAAATTAGTAGAAAGATATGATCGAAAGATCTTTTTTGTTTTGATTTCAATGAGAAATTCGAGATGGTACTCATGTGTATGTTGTTTTGATTTATTTATTTTTTATTAGATCAGTGTATTTGGAACGTATTCATTTAACTTATACGAATGGGAAATAAAGTCGAAAAAAATCGATTCGATCAAGATACTATCGATAAATTAATCGAAGAAACCGGTTTAGAACGTGAAGTTATTATTGCTTGGAGGTTTGTCTTAAGCTAATACTGACATAAAATCATTTGTTTTGTTTTTTGTTGAATTAGAAAACAATTTCTAATTGCATGTCCATCGGGCAAAATGGATCGTAAAAAATTCTACAAATTCTATCGAACATTACGTGTTGAATCGGATGAAAAAGTTAAAGAAATAGCTAATTTCGTTTTCACAGCATTCGATCGGGATTCAAATGGAAAAATTGATTTTACCGAATTTCTTTGTATGTATTTTATATAAACCAAACAAAAACTTGTTTATATTGAATTTTTTTCTGTTAAAATTAGGCGGGTATGCTATAACTTCTCTAGGGACAATGCATCAAAAGCTTGATTATGTTTTTGCACTTTATGATAAAGATAAAAATAATTCAATCGATCGAAAAGAAATGGTACGTGTTATATCAGCTATGTACGATTTATTAGGTAAATCGAAAAAAGATTATCCACCTGAACGTTGTGTTGAAGATGTTTTCTCGTTAATCGATGTTAATAACGATCGTTCATTGACAAAAGATGAATTTATAAATGGTGTTCTACAAAATCCGTATCTATCCGATATTATTTCACCATTTAACGAATAAATTTTGTTTTTCTTTTCATTAAGATAAAGATATACATGTGTGCATGAGTTTTCTTCGTCTTCTTCTTTCCCTTTGTCTTCTGTTTTTCGTTCTTGGCGCGGTGCTTACATATTTAAAATACTTGATTTTGCTTGTCTTTTTTTTTCTGTAAATATATAAACGAATGTATACATGTAATCAATAAGAACAAAGACTTATTGCACAGCCTTTGAAACTATCATAACAAAATATATGTCCTTGAAACCCGTATGAGACAAAAATAGAACGAACAATATGTCTGGGAAATTCTATATTCATATTCATTTGTAGGCAATCAAAGTCAGTTCTTTTTTATTCTCAGTGAATAATTGTTAGTCTTTCAGATAGGAAAAAAAGGTATGTTGGCGATCACATTGGCATTTAATTAATATATCAATCAAACAAAAAGAATCTTTTGATTTGTTAGACTCTTCTCTTTGATCAATATTTAGGTCTCTTGCGATTCAATAGAAACAAAACTAGAATTCCACTCAAGACAAAGCCGAACAGATAAGGCGGCTGACTGCAAGAGCTTGCGGATTGGGTTGCAGGAAAATGACTGGGTTATCCAATAAAATAGAATCGTGTTTCAATAAATACAATAGAAAATTGCTTTGTTTCTATTGAAAAAAATCTATTGATTAGTAAATTTCCCTAATGTGTAAGTTACAGACAAATAGAGTTAGAATATCAGTCAAAGACATAGGTTGTGCTTTTTTTCTAATCCTGTCGACCATTCGAAGAATAAGTTTTACAAAAGATCTCAAACAACCATTACTTAATCTCTTTTTTTCTGAAAGACTCTACAGTAGATAAACTTGAATTTCAACAAATTTAATTAAATCGTGGATGCACAAAGCATGTGATGTATCAATGGTCAATTGAAAATGAGTCATATATGACCATATCAGGCAAAACTATAGTATTTTAATTAGTCATTTTGTATATCTCATATCTCCCGAACGATCTTGAATTTCGAAAAACAGATTTCAGATGTGAACTTGTCAGATTATGAGGATTCTAACTATCTTTTTCTTTCTTCAAAATAATGGACAGTTACTTAGAACTTTTTATTGACTTGAAATATGACTCATGCGTCCGTAGGGAGAATAAGAAGAAGAAGAAAAAGAAGAATTTTGCTAGGCAGCTAAGCAAGTTAAAAGCAATAAGTCGTCTTGCTGCAATAAACTGCAGTCGGCCGCCTTAATAAATCAAAGTTGTCGAAACCAAGTACAAATCGTATTCTGCAAAGGAAAAAAGTTACATTTGATATAAATTAGTTGCCGTTTTTTATGCTACGTAAAAAAAAGAAGAGAATAAAATATTTCGACTGAAAAATAAATTTAAAAGAAGAGCGAAAACGGAGCATATGTTTGGTGACAATGAAAGATAAGAGTAAATGAGGGAGAGCAAGGGTGAAGAAAAAGACACCTATGTTAACTTTCAAATAAAAAATATGTTGATATTATTCACAAGAACGAAAGACTGTTGATCATTATAACAGCAACAAAGAAAGAAAGAACTCAAAATGATGGATAATCGTAAATATTCATTTTGTTGAAAACCAAAGTTTGATGCGTCAAATTTTTAGGAGCTTCTCGCAGGAAAATGCCTATTTTTATATTCTTAATATTATGTTTTGTATTTTTAATTATTTTCTATCGTCCTATTCAAGTGAAATCCGAAACCGATGAGCTTACACCGATGAGTATCGGTGAATCTTGTAAACATGTGTCAGTTGCTGAATTAGATCAATGGTTTCAATCGAAAAAATGGAATGAAATACCGAAAATTATTCATCAAACATGGAAAACCGCCACGTTACGTGAACGACAAGCACGTTGGAGTCAAACATGGTGTGATCAATATTCCGGTTGGCGGTATCATTTGTGGACTGATGAAGAGAATGATTTATTCGTACGAACAAAATTTCCTTGGTTCTATCCAACATTTGAAAAACTCTCGCCAGCTATTCTTCGTGTCGACAGTGTTCGATATTTGTACATGCTGCACTATGGTGGACTCTATGTACGTAAGATTGAGAAAGAAATCTTGATTGGTAATTCTGTTTGTCTTCTTAAATTATTTAGATTGATCTAGATTATGAATCGATTCGTCGTGTAGATGAATTCTTTGCTAATAGAACTGTTGTTTTTTCTCTGATAAACTATGCGTTTCATTCAATGAACAGTGTTCCTAATTCATGGATGGCTTCTCGGCCGAATCATCCATTGTGGACCTATGTTATTTACCGAATTATGTTACTATGGTCTCGTGCAACAGATAAAGAAAAAACAGAATTTTGGAATGGAAAAGCTGAATTTTTCACTGGACCACAATCGCTTTTCGAAGGTTTAATGTATTACATGAATGCACATATGCGTATAGATGAATCACTTGACAAAATACTAGCAAAACACGGGAATCTAACATCGGATGCTGTATTTGATGTTGAAAATATTACATTTTTAGGACCGAAATTTATGAATGCTTTTGACTGGATGAATGGCATTGGTGTTGAAGTATGTTCAGCTGAACAAGCAACATTCAATGAAGCTAAATGCAAAGAAAAAGTTAAACCATTATATGGCATCACCTATTGGTCTCATTCGTATGGCCATGGTCATGAAAAAGATGCGAATTATTTAGGCAACAATGCCTCTTAATTTAAAAACGAAACAGAATTGTTAAAGTTTTATTCTATTTTCAATAAATATGTTGAGTTATTGATAACTATGATGTTTCATACAGAAATTCTTTATTTAGATATTCACAATAATGACAATGAATTCATAGAAAATTCTATTCTATTGATTTTGCTAGATCTTCAACTAATGAATCAAGTGATTTAGAATATTTACATCCTAAACATCGCATATTGACATAGCATTCTAAAAAAATAAAAACAATCATTCTTTCATTATGTTTTTGACTTTCAAAGTAACTAACGTGCTAAACATAATAAACGATCTTCATCGTATTTATCCCAATAAGCTTCGATGAAACGTCGTCTCAAATCCCATTGTCGTTTGCTCTCAGTTGGAAGACGATAGTCTTTTTCAAAATCAGGTTTGTCCTGTCGTTTTGGTTCAACCGACGACATATAATAATCTGAAATAAATATCTGTTGAATTGTTCTTGTATCTCACAAGTCTATTTGTTCATCAAAAATAACGAAGAAAATGAAACACACACACACAAGAAAAAAAAATGATACACACAAACAAGAATGAGAATTTTCCTGAGACAATAGAGAAGCACAAAATAAATCGATATCAAAAGAAAAAAGTCTGTTTTTAATTGAATCTGTTGTTTTTTTAGTTTATCTGTTGCTCGACTAGAACAAGAATTAATGTTGAATATTGTTGAAGAAAAAATAAATAAATAAACATCGAAAATCAATTGTTCGCTGATCGACGAAGAGTATCGTATTCAGCTTTTAAAGCATCACGAGTTACTTTTAATTCCATTAATTGTTCAGGTGTTGGTACCTAAATAGAATGAGAAACGAAGTCAATTGACCGGCAAGACAAAACAAAAATAAAGATTCGTCTACATGAATCTCAAGATCACGACAAATTGTTGTCAATGGATTATCATGCCATTCATTTTGATTGTACATTTGTTGTAAACTATTGAGAATAGCTTGCCGAACATCGGGTGCTTTCGTTTGAAAATATTCATCGACTCTATCTAGTTCAGCTTCGAACGAATGAAGAAATGATGGTTGTTGATATTGATTATTCGATTCAATTGCAGCACCATTTTTGTCATCAGATATTTGATGATCTGTAATTATCAATGAAGATTTTTCTTTTTGAGAAACAAAAACAAAGAAAATCTTTGAATTTATTTTACCAGAATTTGAAATTGAAGAATTTGTTGATGAATCTGGAGGAGTTGGAGATAGAGCTGCACACATTGATGACAAAACTGAATGAAATGAAAGAAAAGAGACGAATAGAAGAATAAGAAAATTATTTTGTTTAGTTCAAATAAATAAACATACATATAGATAGAATGAATCGATCGATGTATTTTACTTTATTTTATTTAAGTCATGAACTGATTTGATTCGACAAATGGGTAAATCCATAAAATAGAAGAACACAGAGAACACAAATATATTATATCAACTAGTGTCACCTATTGTAACTTAAACTAGTCTGATATCATATGTGTGTGTGTGTCCTTGTTCCAAATCGAAATTCCTAGAATAATATTCTTTCTTTTGTTTTGTAAGAAACAAATTTTGATTGAACTGGTTTATATGTTAACAAATGAAATGATATCAGTTGATCCCTATAGTTTCAATTGAAACGATTATTTCTCTTTGTACTATTTGTAATATGAGATAATCGGCAACGATCTGATCGATCGCTTTGAACTTCTATTCTATTCTCATGTCATCATCAACATTATAGTACTATATACTATGCATTTTCTTTGTCAATAGAGAACAAACACAAATTGAAGTGTGATGTTGATCATGTTTGATGTAATCGAAACAATGAATAAGAGATAGTACGCATAGCATAGGGAAATAGTGAAATAAACTATACAGTTAATCTGATGCACAAAATGTTACATAATCTATCATTCGTATTCCTTTTTTTTCCCTGTAGTCTTAATAGTACATAAAATTATGCTCTGACTTTTATCAATGAACATCAGCATCACTTGCTTGCTTGCATGCATGCATGATTTAGCGTGACAAAAAAAAAGCGCCGATGTCGAAATCAAGTGCCGGATGTTTCTTTTACTGCATAAGCAAGCAAAAGTAATAGTTGTTAGTTCGTTTGTATGTTTTATGATGATTTGAAGCAAAACAGAACAAATCACATTAATCAAAAATTAGCTTTCGACATAGAAATTTGATTAAATTTCGATTGCTTATTGTTTCTTTCTTTTCTTTTCTTTTTAATATCATATGTTGTTATTCTTGAGTAGAAAAAAAAAGAATAGCCGCACAAGGAGGATAAAAACCATATAGACATAGAATCATTGTACAGATGGATGAACAGTTGTGTGTCGGGAAAAGTCGGAACGATGATTAGCTTGTTCTTTGTCCAAACAACTTACAAATAAAAGATGATGAAGAATAAGAAGAGACTATCGTTGTGGGAAGTCGTCAATTGAGTAGAGATCATGCTGCGTCTGTACATATACTCCATGTGGTCAAGTCGAAAGAAATATTTCTCTGTTCAAATCATAGTCTCATGTGAACTGTTCGTTTCGATCATCGTCAATCGTCAGTATTCACCTTCGATATCATAATTGATCATGGTCTTCAAAGTATATAATGATCTCTATTTGCTTTCATGTTCGTTGTCTTTCTTTGCTGTACTTAAGTAGTTAGACGATTGATACAAATGAACGTCGAATGGACAGAAAAAGAAATGAGATAGTCTGACAGGCCATAAAAACAAGAACCACGCAATATCATTTTCGACATGTTTTCTCCATTAGATTTTGTTCCCTCAGTCGCTTCTCTCATTGAACTACTGTTCATTTCGTCGATGTATTGATTTTTCTGCAAATAGTGAAGATAAATCAAGTGATGACGAATTGGTCAAGATACGTTCGAGGAAAAAAAGAAAGAAAGAACAGGGAGGAGAAAGTTCTCGTTTTTCTTCTTTTCTCATCGCCAATGGTGAGTAAAGAGAGCGCAAGCAAGCATATACGACCAATTAGTCTTTCATTCAAGCGTTTTCACTCATCTTTCCAATATTCTTGACACGAGCTCGTTATCATCAACGGCAAACAAGTGTCGGTATAGTATTTGTATGAATGCTCGAGGCCACTGTCAAGTGAAATAGAAGGGGGAACAGCTCGTCTATACTTTCTGACTAAATTAGTAGATTGAATATTGAACATATATACATTTGATATGATTGATCGATATTAGAAGCGAAAAGATATCGTATACCATCTTGTAAAAGAAATTCAACGGTAATTTGTTTATGTGTACATTGGAGTTTTAGGGATCGACATTAACATGCTGGTCGGTCTCTCTTTCTTTTTTTGTTCTTCTTCTTCTTCTTCCTCTCTCTCTCTCTCTCTTCATCGCTTCGTTTTCTTTTGTATCCTATTCATTCGTTTGAATACACATACAAACTTTTGTATATATACAAAACAAAGAAAATATTAGTAGGTCTCACACAATAGTCGTTCGTTTTTTTTTCTTCTTTTTTTTTGTCTTTAAGAAAGAAATGGAAATTCAATTGATGTGTATAGAAAAAGACTACACCATCAGCAATCACTAAATATTATTTTTTTTTTCTCTCTCTCTCTTCTTCTTTTTTCGCCTCTCATTCTTATTCAACAGGGAGATTCTCTCTGTCTTGTTCTCACAATAGTCAATAAGAAGTTTTGCTAGTTCATCGTATGAGCGAAAAAAAACCATAAGGGCATTTAAGAATAGAAAAAAGAGCGAGAGACGGAGAGAGGGACTGCTTGCATAATCAGTGAATTTGAAGGATTAATACGTGCGAGCAGCGAAATATAAGCATTGTTCAAATGTGCATGTGCGTACTTATTCAGTTTATGGTAGGTGAATAGTGACCACTTTGCTATTCTTTCAGGCGACATTGAGATACTTGATTAAAACAATAAAGAAAGTAAGGTGTTAGTATTTGACGACAAAGAAGGTGCAAAATGCCGGCGCCGAATACCCATAGATCGAGTCAGTGCACCATCATCAATGTCTAACTCATCAATTTACAGTTCATTAGCGTTTTAACTAGTGAATATGAGGAAAGATGATGAAGCAAATGATAACAATGAGCCAATTATTTGGCTGTCTGTCTGCCTGCATCGTATTCTTCCTTTTTTACCCCTCATACTCTTATGCGTTCTCTCCCCCTCTTCTCTTCTCTCCTCTCATAAAACACATTGACGAGAGAAAGTAGTGGACGACGGGAAAAAGGAAGGTGCATTTTCTTCTTTCCACCTCTAACTTTGTTTGTGTCAGTTGAACGGTTCATCACCGTTCTGATGCCAGAAGTAAATCATTTCGAGCAACAGGTGAGTTATTGCCTAAGTTCAATGTCATTCATCTCCGTTTTTGTTTTAATTTGTCTCTCATCTCATCATAGTCTTTCGTTTGAGCAATGTTTGTATTGTATGTATGCGCGTGCGTACATATACATTAACTGTTGATGATCGACGAGAATGGGCGGAGATGATGCATCACATACATCAACTGACCATCGACTAGTAATATATGAGAAAATGAAAATTAGAAAAAAAAAGCTACGTTCATTCGTTTTCATCATGTCATGAGACAGACGTACTGTGTTTCTTATTTTATCTTTGAGCGCACATATTCAAGGTTAAAATAAAAATGAAAACGAGTTTAGACAGGAGACAGCTAATCTTCCGTGTATCTATATGCACACAAAGGCCCAAAGGGTCTAATATATATAAGAAGCAAAAGTTGAGGTAAGACAAAAAAGAAAATGAAATGTCCTAAACGTCAACGATAGGATAGCGTGTAAGAGGTGTTAGAATTAGCTTCTGGCTATTCAACATTCATCAATACATGAAATATGCGTATGCAAACATGCGTGAATAGATAGATAGAAAAAAAAGAAAAAAAAAGAAAAGATCAACTTCTTCTCCGCTTTTTTTCATTCGATTTTCTTTTAGTTTTGCTTGTAGATGTTTAAAAATTTGAATATCTTAATGCAATGAATATCAGTCGTCTTCTGACGACATTACTATTGACCGTTTTGCACACAATGACAACGAGTTTCACAGATGATTCGCATATACCTCGAGATTATCTGAATGTCAATGTGGGCAAACGAGTTCGAATGGAATGTGAACTAAGTAATTCAACAACGTCTGGTAATATGAAAGTAAGTTCAATTATCGAATGACATTCATTTTTTTTTGTTTCACCTGTCGTCAAATGTCTAATGATCATTGACATTTGAGGATAGAGAGAATACAGGAAAAAAAAGAGAACTTTTCAATTTGATTATAATCAAACTTAATGATGCTTATTTGATTTGTGATTTTCTTTTCTGCCAAGGGTCTATGGCTACGTTTAGAAGATGCCGAAGTTTTCTTTTATTCAACCAGTCGTATCAATTTCGATCAACGTTTTCAAGTCGAACAACGTCCTATACTTCATATCATTAATAGTTCATCATCATACGAAATAATGACATATTCATTGACAATTGATGATGTTCGTTTAGCTGATGATGGTACATATTCATGTCAGGAAGACAATAGAATTATCAAACTATTCGTTTTAAATATTGTCGGTAAGGACTTAATGAATGAAACTTTCGATGACATCCATCCATACATTACATTTGATTACATCATAGATTTCTTTTTCTTCTCCTCAATCTAAATGGAGAAGATCACGAGAAGAACAGGAATTAAAATGAGACGATGATTAGACGTCAATTTTTTTCTTCTTCTACACGTTTTCGTCATAGTACTAATGAACATAAAACAGGAAAAGAGAAAATCTGACTTATGTTATAAGTGGACACTAGACATTCATTTTAACATCCGGTTTTTTTTCTTCATTCATTCATTCATTTGATTAGAACGACCCTATTTTGTTACTCACGAATATACGACATTGTTACGTACACAAACCGGAAAAAATGTGTCTATCGCATGTGAAGCACAAGGCAAGCCAAGTCCATTTGTCAGTTGGACGAAAAAGATCGATGGTATCGATTAGAAAACAATAGCAATTGTTTTATTTTTCTTTTTCTTTCTCTTTTTTTTTTCTTTGCAGACGATCAATCGAAAACGATCATTAATTGTACAACAACGCCTACCACCTGTCTATTGAATCTTCGTAATGTTCGTCGTTGGGATAGTGGCATTTATGAATGTGTAGCAAGTAATTCAATCGATACAATTGGACGATTTTACACATTAGATGTTCAATGTAAAGTCTATTATTTCGTTTTTTTTTGCTGAGAGAGAACGAGAAAGAAAACCTGTTTTTTTTGCTATTATTCAGTTCCGCCAGATGTTTATAGTCCGAAATTAAAATCTTATCATTCAATTGGCGATAGCATTACATTTGAATGTTTGATTGATTCCAATCCGGAAGCGGATATACGATGGATTCATCGATTTTCCGATGATATTAATCAAGAAGTCGATCTATCTCGTCAATTTAATCAGGGATTTTATAATAATAAGAGAAGAGATGGTCCTATTTGGTCAATTACACAAGAAAAGATGAATTCAACTCGATGGAAAACAAATCTTTTCATCAAAGTACTCAAAAGAACTGCAATCGTATCGTTTATTTTTTTTTATTTGTCTTTAGCATATTCCACGACGTTTTTTCAATTCAACATTTATCTGTCGAGCTGCGAATCGTTACGGTAAAAGCGAACGAACAATCACAATTCTTCCCAATCATAATCATTATCATCATTATGCACCGAAAAAACATCGTCATACAACAACATCAACAACATTCTCACCATCCGATCTATCTCAACAATATAATATCGACGAATATCAATCAGCAACAACGACACGTATGTTTAGATCGATTTTCATTGTGATTCAATATCAAAATGATTTATTTATTTAGATTTTTTATCACAAGAAACAGATGAGATAACCAATCGATCAAGACGACTATCACCATATTTATTCTATACATTTATAATCGGACTATATTCATTTGTACTATAATAATATACTTATATTTCTCTCTCGTTCTCCTCTTTCTCTTCCATCTTTTCTTTTTTATTTCTCCGTCCGTGATCCATCGAATAAGAACTATCAGTATTATATTTATGCTTTGATTTTTTTTTGTGTTCAATTATATGTATTTCTTTTGTTTTTTTTTAAATTGAATGAAGAAAAAGAAATATATATATATATACGTACGTATATAACGAGATATCACTTTTGTTTGCTCATAAATAGTTCCGTCTGCAGAAGATAATCGTATTAACAGCATATGTTTCGATTTACAATGGAGATTGTGCATGTTTTAGTAAAATTAAACGAAATCAATCGTCTGTATTGAACGATCAATATGTCAAGAACAATTATTCGACAAATGTCTGATTTAATTTCATAATTGACATTAAATGAATTATCTCAAAGACAATCGATCATTGTATATAGTTTCTTTCTTTTTTTTTAAATAAATAATATAATTGCACAAAAGAAAAAAAAATACACAGATACAGAAATAAAAGGGAAAGAAAATATATTTATATAGAATATACTTTACAAACTGACTGACGAACAACATTCAGTTTATGAGATAGATACGTAGATATATGTATGCATGTTTCTTGATTTTCTTCTTTTGGATTAAAATCGAATAAAAACAGTTTTGTAGAGAGATCATAAAGCATCTGACATGATCTTTTGTTTTGTTTTGAATAGATTATCAAACATTACCAGCAGATCGTCGATGAGCATTTTCATTGTAAACATCTGAATCGATGCGACACGCTTGTCGAATCCAAGATGATACTTCTTGATTGTCATTCTCGGTTTCATATCGTTTATAAAATGGATGATGCTAAACGAAATAATAGCAAATATTCAATTCAATGAACAAGTGTTTTCTTTTCTTTTTTTTATTTACTAAAAGTGTGTTTAAATCTGCACGTTCACTTGTACTTTTCTTTAAACTAAACGGAAAAATGAATCACGTAGGAGTGTTTGATTTTCTATAATATAAGTAACACATACCAACGATCGACAAAATCGCAGAATTCAGTTGAAAAATGTGAACGTGATACACTTGGAGGTGTTTCATTGACAATCCATTCCATCAATTCGAATATTGCTAAACCTTTTGGACATCCAAAACCTAAATCAAATGACTATGATTGAGCAAAAAAAAACGAAATAGAACTGTCAAATATGAACCTTCTGGTCGAGGTTTATTTCCAATTGGATCTTCTTTGAATAAGAGATCGATATCTTGTACCGATGGTGGCGGAATTGGATATCGACCAACGGCCATTTCGACAAGTGACAAACCCAATGACCATATATCACTCATTACTCCGTAATGAGCTCCTTCAAGTCGTTCAGGCTTATAGTAAGAGAAACAAATATCAAAATGTCGAATCAACAAAACGAAATCATATCTCTCTTACCGACATGTACGATCGTGTACCGATAAATGTATGCAATGTTGAGTCAATTAATTGTGCACTCACACCGAAATCACATAATTTTATTTCACCTATTGAAAAATTCGATTGTCCTACATCGAAATAGATCAGACTGCTGAAAAATTACCTTGATGATTCATGAGAATATTCGACGGTTTGATATCTGAAAATATTTTGTCTATGATTGACATCACAATTCGAATGATTCAAAATTTTACCTCGATGCATAATACGATGTCGTTCACGCAAGTAACTCAAACCACGAAGAACCTAATCGAGATGAAAACATACTCGTATCTTTTTGTGAATCAATGATTGTTCACTTACAGCGACTGTTATTTTGCCGAGAATATGTTCGGGAATACGCATGACTTTCTTTAGAATTAAATCTAACGAACCACCATCCTAAGTAGTCGACATTTTATATTCATATCAAAACTCGTTATATCATTCAGTTTTCAACTGACCATATATTCCATACAGATATTAATTTGTGCTTCAATAGGAAACGCTCCGTAGAAACCGACAATATAAGGTGAATTGCACTGATGTAGTACTTTTAATTCTCGAATAATCTGAGTTTTTAAAGCTGGTTTCACTTCCAAATAGATAATCTTAACAATAGAAAAGAAAAACGTTGAATTGAAATTCATGAACAATAATTTTTGCTACTTTTCTCGCCATAATTTTGTCAGTTGGCTTATGACGAACTTTCCAAACAACTCCACCATTGCCTTGTCCTAATTCACAAATACTAACAAGATCATCCTGTCGTAATTCGCCGACAGCACGTTTCGCTTTGAAAAATTCTTCCATTCGATCTTTTTGCTTGTCCGTACAATCGAGTTCATTGAATTGTTTTTGTAGATCTTCGATACTAACTTCTGTAATACTAAAATCATTTTAAAAACGAAACAATCATATTCTTTTTCTAGTTTAGACTTCAAAAAATTTTGACAACTACCCATTTTCACTATGATTTTGATCGCTCGAATCTTTAGGTACTTCGGGTAATGTCAATCCGAATTTATTTTTAGTTGAAGATGTTGGTTCATTCACCGGCATTTTGCTTTCTTCCTTCCTTCTCAGAATACAACTAGCAGACAATTATTATTCATCTAATAATAATCATAATAATAATAATAAACAAGAAGATAGGAGCGCTACACTCAATGACAAATTGATTTTCTGTCTACGATTTTATTTTCTATTCGTAATAATCGATTATCTTTTGTTTGCAAAATCAAATTCCGAAAATTCAATACTAAACTTATCAATTATTTGCTTACAAATCTAAACAAAGAATACGATTCGTTCGTAAAAATACCCAATGGCATATCAGCGTATTGCGAATGTACATCGTACTCTCAGGTTTTATTTGAAAAGTATTTTCGTTGAATCGATGTCGAATTATTTGGGCCGTAAGACAGATTTTACTCCATCGGTCTACACACGTTATTTCGAACGGTCAGACACACGAAAAAAATCGAATGGTCATATTTATTTTGATGATAATGAAGAACCAGTCTCAAACAGTTATCAATTAAAACGTGATCTTCTTTTCAAACGTATTTTTCCATCAAAATACGCTGATCAAAATACTAATGACAATAATGAACAGTTTGATATTCTCATCGTTTTCTTTTTTCTTAAATATATTTTACTAGAACAACACAAAATGGTAGCAATACAACACAGAATAGTGCCAGTCAATCTCTAGGAGATTATATTTCCCTTTCAAATAACACGTCTTCCAATCGACAACCATCGTCGCCTTTAGCTGATATTGTACTTTCCAATTCTGATGAACACGATAGTGATGATAATGATGATGATGATTTACTAATTGAGTATGAGCAAAAGAAACAAAGTTATTTTACTAATCAGAAAGAAATCATGTTTCTAGAGATCAAACACCAACGATTCCACATGAATCCATTGTCGGACATGTTCATCCTCGTTCAGTTATTGAAAATGTTCGAGCAGTTTTAATACGTGAACTCTATCAACGAACAAGTGATTCTCATACTGAATGGCTTAAATGTAAAATGAATCTACCGAGAAATTACATCAATCCGAAATATTATGCTGATTTTCAACGACGTTATAAAAGAGAAATTGAAAGATATTCAAATCAATCGAAAAAAAACAATCGAAAATCACATTCGAATTCAATGAAATCCGATGAGAAAATAAAACGAACGAATTCAACTTCAGAGAATGGTAACACCCTCAAAACTTATTCTGACAGTTCATCGAGTAGTCCACCTGAATATATTGTTCTTCAATCCGATGATGATGATGATGAACAAACTGATAACATGAATTCCACATATTTTATCGATCGTTCAGCAAAATCATTATCGGAAATCTCCACTTCTCATTCGACATCGAATGATGATTATTCAAAAGAAGATTCGAAATATGCTCAATTACCAACACGTAATAATGACGCATCGACAACAATTATTCGTCCAATTATAAGTAAACATCAACGACGTAAGAAAGCTGCATCAACTAAACCGTTAGTCTCAGCTATCGATCGAATTATCGATCATATGGATGAATCACATAATCTCGATGATACACAAACAATCGAACAGAAAAATCTTCTTCTCAAACAAATTAAAAAACGAAAGAAAAAGAAACAAAAAAAGAAGAAACAACTCAATGCCAATTCGACTGACTAATTCAAATGCAAAGTGTTTGGTTTTTAAAGTCTTTCTCTTGATTATTACTATTATTGTTATTGTTGATGTTTTTTTTTCTCTTGTATCAAGAAACGATTTAGTTGAAATTAAAAAAAAAAGAAAAGATGCCATTGAGTTGTTTAATACATATATTTATATTTCTTTTATATAAACGAAAAAAAGAACGAGAAAAAAAAGAAAAGCAAAACTCACAATTGACTTTGAAAGAAAAAAATTCAAAACAAACAAGAAGAAAAAAAACAATTTGGAATAATAACACAGTTGAATACTGTTTTTTCTTTCACTACATTAAAGAGAAAAGACGAATTAAAGCGGAAACAGAAACTACCACCGTAAGAGAATAATAACAATATTTGGAAACAAAAAAAAAAGAAATGTGAGAGAGCAAAAACGAAAAAGAAAACAAAACTCGAAATGTGTGTCATGTAAAAACAAAACACAGCTACTGTTGCTGCTGTTGTTTTTGTTGTTGTTTTGTGGAAATGTTTTTGTTTATTCTTAAATTTTCCGTTAATTATCTTCAATGAATAACTCTTTGACATTTTCAATTCCATGAATTGCATCTGGTTGAACAAGTGTACCATTGAAATGAAATCGAATATGTTCAATTAAGGAATATGTTGATGTTGTGTGAGCAATAAATGAACAAAATGGACAATATTGATTGTTAGTTATATGATTAAGATGATTGGTAAAAACGTGTATGGTAAACTGTTCTAGATCTGCATAATCATTGGCATCGGCTTCCGATGAGCAAAATGGACAATGAAAAAGATTCTGAGATGTATCGACCGGTAATTGAAGAGGCTCATCATCGTTATCATCTTGCTCATGAGCAGTTGTACTTGATGATGAATCGATATCATACTGTTCGTCATCATTATGTTCAAGACGACGATGAAGTTCTAAACTTTCGGCATGATCACATTGATATGAACATTGAGAGCAAAGATGTTGTTCGATAATAGTTACATCGGATGTTCGATTAGTTAAAGGAAATGTTGTTTGTATTTGACTAGTTGGATGGATTGTTGTCATATGATTTATCATTGATTGATTTGTTGATGTTGTATATGAACAAAGTGGACAAACGACACCTTGACCAGTTAAATGAAGTGAGATATGACGTTGAACTAACGATAAATTCGAATGTTTATACGGACATACTGAACATAGATAATGTACTGTTGATGATTCATCGAATTGTTCATCTTCATCATCGACGTCATCATCATCATCATCATCATCGGAAATTTGATTTTCATCTGGAACTATTTGTTGAATATCTTGTGATGATTTCATCGAAAGATCTAACGGTGCATCATCACCACCATTACTACCATTAGTACTGATAGTATTATTATTAATATTATTATTATTATTAATAGCGTGATTATTCGATGATGTAGATGCTGTTAGTAGAAGACGTGAGACAATATTTGATGGATTAGGTAATGATTTGATTTCATCGTTTCGAATTGGTAGTAGTGAATCGATATTTAATGTATTTTTCTTGTTTTCATATTTTATTTTTTGTTTGGTCAAACGTTTAATTTCGTCGTTAGCCGATAATGAAACGATATCTGTTGATTGTTTCTTTGATTTACTCGTTTCATTCGATGAAATACCATTTTTCGGCTCGGCCTAAATCAAACGAAACTTTGTAAAGTAAAGAAAAAACTTCTCGATTTCATTTTTCGATATTTACATATTGTAACGAGCCGTCTTTCGGTGTAAATTCTTCTTCAGCTTTTGCCCAATCGTTCCATGTTCGGAATGTTCGTCGTCGAAGTTCTTTGCCGAATGTATTTTCATATGTTTCAATCGTTGATCGTGCTTCTTGTTCAGTCATCATAATCATATCTAAATAAAGCAAAAACATTTATTATTGATTAAACAAACAAACAAACATTTTCTACCTTTGTTATGATCGGGTTCGGTTAGATTGTGTCGTATTCGAACATGTCGAATCATATCAGTTTTCCAATTCGAACGATAAAAACAATGACGACATTTCAAACGTTTTATGCCGAATTTTGGTTGAACAGCATAGATGCCTGCATTGATTTTCGAACCTTGCAATGAAAGCAATGCTTCTTCGACAGCGGGAGAAAATTTTGCTTTAGCTATAGCACTTGTTGGTGATAGAGGCATGTTCATTGGTATTTTACTCATTGTCAAATGAGTTTTTTGTTTCGAGAGTTTTTTCGATTGATTATCATTAGTTGCTGGTCGACATTGCGTGAGAATATGAACATTGATTTGTCCACCATGTTGATCTTGAATATGTTTTTGTGTATCCCATTGAACATTGGATGTAAAATCACAAGCTGAACATTTGTATGTAAAAATCATTGTGCCATTGATTGGCTCGCTCTCATCATCGTCCTCGTCGATCTCTTGCGATGGATACATTTCATTTTGACCGTCCGGTCCTGTTTCAATATAGAGACTACTTGGTGATGAAGAATCCGAATCGTGATTGTAGGATTTACCAGAAAAATCACCTAGGAAACAATATTAAACTTTCATTAATCAGAACAATTTCTTTACCATTTTGACTTGGCAATGATTTATCATCGATAGGCGTACCATCTGGTTGAATATCGAGAACTGATGCTGTTTGTAACGTATGAAAATGTTTAATATGCTAAAAGAGACGAAATAAATGAGCTGACAAAAAAAAACGACAAGTCAAATACGTACACGAATAATCACCCAAGTATGTTTTGATTGTAACGGACATAATGAACAACGAAAACGTTGCAATGGTTGTGTAATTTTCTGTACTCGAACAGCTAATTCAGCTGGCAGTTCAATGACATGTGCGTCCGGTTGATCGGGATGTTTGGCACGTATATGTCGTTCGACAACCCATTTGTACGTGCCTTGTTGACGACATGAACTACATTGAAAAACTCGGACAGGCGCAAAATTTGGTATATGAGGTAATTTCGATGGGCAAGATTGAATGAGATTAGCATCGGTTTTTTTCACTGTTTTTATTTTGTCTTTACGTTCGGATGATTCGTTGGAATTCGAAATTAATCTTGTCATTGAATGACTATCATGTTCATCATCATGATCATCGTCATTTGCCGATGACTGATGAGAAATCGGTACGACAGGATGTATCGGAGGTTCGGAATCTTGACGAATGATTTTCAATACTTTCGATTCAACATTTGGATGTTTACGTGCTTGATGTTTTCTTTTTAAAACAAAAATAAATTCCTATGAAAAAAAATAACAAACAAAAAGAATTCTCAATTACCGAACATCTCCGCCGTAATTCGATGTATAATCACAATAAGGACAACAAAAATATCGTACAGGTTCTTCTTGTTCTCGTGAAGCATTGTGATTCGTATTATTCAAACCGTTTGTCGACGATCGTTGTCCACCGGATTGTGATAATAATGTTTCATCACCATCGGATGTATCGAATAGAAATCGTTGAATGTAATCATTGGAATTGGCACTGTATCGATGATGTTTTCGACGTATATGAAATGAGCAATCACCTATGATGATGATGATGTGTTCGCTTTTTTGTCTTAAATCAAACAAATAAACAATTACTATCTTACCTCGATATTTATATAAACGATTGCATAATAAACATCGATAATTCTTATCGCGTATATGAGCAATTATGTGTGATTTAAGTTGTTCGATATCGTTGGTTTTATAATCGCAATAGTAGCAATCGTTTGTTGCTGTTGTTGCTGTATTAGTATCCGATATTGTTGGCGTTGTTGTTGATGATGCTATGACTTCATCTAAATGAAAAGTAAACCAATTGATAAAAGCTCTCGTTTTGAATATTTACTTGATTGTTTGTCTGAATTGATTTCATCAACTTCAATAGAATTGTTTTCTTCGAGAGAAGTTTTATTTAAAACAACATTTGATAGACTATTTTGATTGATTTGTGTTGTAAGCATATCAAATGTTTGTGGTCCGTCGTAATCCGATAGATTCAATTGATGTTTACGTTTAGCATGATGAACAAGATGTGCTAGTTGAGGAAAAGTTGATTTACAAATAGGACAAGTAAATATTGTATTCGATGATGAATCTCGTTCATCGTCTTCATCTTCAATTTCATTGTATTCATCGTCTTCTTCGGAATGATCATTTGTACCATTGATGAAAATCGAGGGCGATAACGTACGTTTAATACGTTTATTAGTTCCTAGTGAATATGATGATTCAACGAATTAGAAAGTCAAATACAAAAAAAAAGATTAAATACCTGCTGTTTGTTTGAGATCATTCAATGGTGAAGGTGCCTAGATGTGAATATGAATAACAATAAGAAACAATGTCGATTAAAGTACAAAAGGTACCTGTTCATCGTCAGGTACTTCGCGTTTACCGGCCTTGTTAATAACGTTCGATGATGTAGATAATGATGATGATGGTTGTGCTGGTAGCGAGAGTGGTTCTTGACACCCATGCTCATGCGTCCCTGAAGGTGTATATAAATGCGTATGTATACAAGTAGATCAAGGTGACATAAAGGATAGCTTTTCATACTTGCTAGATGATTTTCAAGTGCTTCGAGATTATCCGAATTGAACGGACAATAGATACAAATATAAGCTGTTGAAGCATCGTCAGACATCACCGGTGCTTAAAAAAAATAAATCAAAAAAGAAAAGAACAATAGAGATATTCGTATTATCCACACACACACACACAAAATTTGATCAATAACATCTATTTAAATGAATTGTATATACAATATTCATAGATATGCACATGTCAACTCCGATCGATTATCATTTCGATATATGCGTACGTATTTATATTTTATATGTAATTTCGTCTATGATCTATTCGTTGAATAGATGTTTCGTTTTGATTTCTTTTTCATCGTCTTTTTTTTCCTTATAATCACAACAACAACATCATCGTTCTGTTGTCTACAGGTGTCTTCTATAGGTAGGAGCTTCAAAAGAAAAAAGGCTTATGCTTAGAGAACGAAACATAAATCATAATCGTCGAAAAATCAAGTCCTTTCTTGCTACGTACTGTGTATACGAAAACGATCGCAAAAAAAAAGCGAGGAGAAGAGAAAAGATTGTGATCATATTCATCGGTTATATTGAAAGTGACATAAGTAAAGAAATGTTACCAATCATTAAGTAGATAGTTAATACTCTACTGTTTATTTATTCTCATTCTTCTTCGACTTCTTTCTTACCTGATTAGTAATAAATAATAATAAGACGAGAGATATAATACACATTAACTTCGCCTAAAAAATCATCGAAATCTCTCAAAAAATCTAGAATTAGGAAAAGAATCATTTTTCGTTTAAATATTCAATTGAGAATGATGAGATCTTCGAATATCAATAATCACATATGCATATGATTTCACTAAAGATTCCAAAGATTTATAATGAATGTCTACATGAATGTATATTCGGTGATGATGGGCACGTATAGATAAGACCAAAAAAAAAGAAAAAAAAACATCTTTTTTTTACATCTTCATTTTCTCGTATCCTGTAACAAGAAAGAAAAACGATGTAAAATGCAACATTCTTCTCTTCGTCTTCATTATACATATTCAATACTCAATTTCTTTGCGACTTTCGTTCTCTCTATGTTCGTCTTCTTTCGACGTGCACATACATCTACATTCAGTATTCCTATGATTATAGAACATGTCAGGCAAAGAAGACGAAGACGAAGAAGAAGAAGAAGAAGGAGAGAGAGATGCGCGCGCATAGCACATATGATGCGCTTGTGCACACGCAGTTTTTTAAAAAACGAAGAAGAGAGAGAGAGGGAGGGAGAAAGAGAAGAACATATCGAAGGCGAAAGACGAAGGCCAAAGACGTGTGTGTACATACATCATCGCCCACTTTTCATCGTGATCTTCCAATCATCATCATCTTCTTTTCTCATCATTTATAAGCAATTTTAGTGAGAAAAAAAAGTGTGATATAAAATGGAGCATTTCTCTTCTTTTTTTTCTATCATCTATTACGTAGACCATAGTCAGACGACATGATCAGTGAAAGAAATCGATTTCTCACATTTATACATACATACATTGACTAACAGAGAAATAGATTCGACTTTTACCTGTACATGAATATGTACATACACATGTTTTATATGTATATAAATACAAATACTCGTACACATGCTATCACCATTTTCCCATTATATGTGCAAAAAAAAGCTAAATTGACCATGAAAATGAATATTGAGTTTTAGAAAATAATGAGAATTTTTCACGCTTCTAACAAAGAAATCATTATTTAGGACGAAAAAAACCTTTTACTTTCCTCTGGGTTTTACTCATATATTTTAATAGAACTAATGAGAAATGACATCAGATGATTGTAATGTAAAATCAATAATTAGGGGCAAAAAAGAAGAACGAAAAGTTCTTGAAATTGAAAAAAAAGACAATTACTTACACGAAATAGATACCTTCATCATTTTAGTTTATCCACTATTTAACAAAATCCTATATTTATTTCTTCTTCTTCTTCGTCTTCTCTATATCTTAATAAATGTGAAAGAGAGGAGAGGAGAGGAGAGAGAGAGAGAAAGCGAGCGAATGAAAAAGCGAAAAGGGTTTAGATTTTTAGTCCTTTTTTTTCTTGCTTCAAATTCAAATATAAATTTGGTAGCAATCGAAGTAATAAGTCACTACAGACAAAGACGAGAGAAGGAGAAAAGATTTTTTTCATACACGACGAGAATATGCGCAGATGTACTTCATTTAAAAAACGAGAGTATATAGATATATATCGAGGAGATTTAGTGGTTCTATGTTAAAAGGCAAACTAAGGGGATCGAAGCACAGATGGTTCGAGAATGGAAAATGTGAAATAAAAAAATGAAGAAGAAGAAGAAGAAGGGGGAGACAAGAAGAAAGAAACTGAAGAGAAAAAAAGAGAAATACGAGACTGATTTTAGTCAAAGTATGGCTGCAGATGGTGGTGAAAGAATTCGTACATTCTGCTCTCTCTCGATAATAGAAAGATTCGTGAGGGCTGTATTTCTCTGCTATTTTCGTCGTTTTTTTTCATATTGTCTGATATGTGTGCGTATGTATATCTCAAATTCTGTGCCTGCATTCGTTAAAAATGCTGAAGAAAAGAATTAACACGAATAACGATCGAAATAATTTCTATTATAAACAATAGCCTAGCATCTCGATGTCGATGAAATATCAAAGAATTTTTCGTTTGGATGAAAAAAAAGGCCCGCCGAGATTTTATGTAGATGGAAGTCAACAGGTATCGGAAGGAAGAAAAATCGATATACGAATACGAAATTGAATGCATGAATGATTGAATGAAAAGAATTATAGTTTATTCGTTCGAGAGTTTGCTTTGCTTATTCCAGTACGATTTTTTTTTAACATGTGAAGAATACAAAAAAAAGAAACGAGGAGAAGAATTACTTACTTCTAGACGAGAACTAACACGAGAGTTTTATGCTCTGTCGATTCAACAAAAAAGAACATATATACATAAATGTATGTGACTATGAAAGAGAAAAGAAGCAGAGAATGATTGAGGATTAAGTTCATGTGCGCAGAAATGAATTTTTTTAATATATATATAAGAACTAGTAGTTCTCGTTCTTTTCTTCTACTTCTTCTTCGCCTTCTTTTCATGAATACAAATATTATTCATTCGTCTTATGTATATCGAAAAATGTTGTACAAAATATTCTTGAAATTAATTGAAGAAGTTTATCGATAGATGACAGTATATTAAAAAAGGTAAAAAAAAGACTCGAAAAACTTACCTGTACGTTTTAAATCTACTTCCTTGGACTCACGTTTTTCTCTTTTCCTATATCACATTTGATAATCGTTCGGATGAATGACTTTTATGTATGTTACGCATATTGGTTCAGATAGATATGCACATGCATTTCAACGTTTATTCGATCTATGAGTTAATAGTAATCTACGTCTTTCATTCAACTTATACGTATATATTTTTACTCTCCGATATCGTCTTTAATATTTGATGAATGAATCAAGAATAGCTCAAGTATTTCGTTTCTCTGTATATGTATGACTGTGCGTTTTATAATGTTGGAATATGTATTTATAAAGTAGATGAATGAAGAAGAAATGCTCAGTATAGAATACCATTGTAGGAAAACAAAGAAAGAAAGAACAAAACCAGAAACAAAAAAGGAAAAAGAAGACATGTACAATGATACACGCATACGCAAGACACACATATGGGTTTTCATTTTTTTTGTTGTATATCACACTACAAACAAATAGAAGAAAATCAAATGAAATAATAATAATAATAGTAGAATTTCCCAATTCAGCTAATATAAAGACGGTTCATTACTATAGTAAACAAAATACACAGTGAAGTTGTTTGATTTTAGAAACGTCTTTGTGATAATGAAGGTGTAACAACATAATGTTGTTCGTAGGGACGTGTTTGACCTGTTGGATGAAGAACAAGTCCAGTAGGTGAAGTCTGTTGCGTTAAATAAGTTGTTGGATGACGAAGAGACGGTGCTGTTAATGACGTATGCTGTTGTGATGTTGGAAGAGTGTTTAATGGTACACCAGGATGACTATAGAGATGCGTTTGTCCGCTTGCACTACCTCGTGAAGACGGAGGTGGTGGTAGTGGTGGTGGTTGACTTGATTGAAGTATTGGCATACGTTGATTGCTAGGAATATTGTTGCGAGATCGATCAGTTGATGCATGATGAGATTGTGGCGGTCCTTGTTGAGAAACACGTTGCCAATTGTATGGATCGATGATTGGTGCATGTGAACCTGCTAGAATAAAAAACGAAAGATCAAAAGTTATAGAAAATGGGCAATGATTTACTTTTGCCAGGTAAGTCGGAATGATGATGTGATGATTGTCGAGATGGAGGTGCAGCGGACCACAAACCTTGTTGTTGAGATGATTGTGATGAATCGGATAGATACTGAGAAGGTAAATACTTGTGAGTATCTAAATAAACACATAGACATTAATATAGAACTGAGAAACTAGACGAGTTCTACTACCATCATTATAACGTGGAGCATCACGAGATTTCGATCGATCCCAATGTGATGGTTCGATTGGTTCACGACGCAATGTGCTATTCGATGACATTGGCGATCGTTCTCGACGTTGTGCTTGTTGGAGATACTCTCGATTATCGAAACGTTCACGTTCACGCGAATGTGGTCGTCGTGACATGGCATTTGGATTAGTTGTCGACGAAGTTGCGTTTCGCGATGAACGATCGTATGCTGAACTAACTGATGATGTTGGCGGAAGAGCCATGTCACGTCCACGTGATGATAATGTACTAAAATGATCGGATAGACGATGTTGATTCGACGATGATGATGACGACGGCATATACCGTTGGTTGTTGTTGTTGTTATTTGATGATGACGAACTGAGACCGAAACTTGATGACGAAGGTCCGGAATCTCGATAATTTGGACGATCACGACTGAAATCGATGTCAAGTTTGATTTTACTATAAAAGGAAAAGGATTTCTTTTGCTTACAAAATCGGGTCTCGTTGATTATTTGAATTATCTGCATAGGATCGTTTGGATTCGGAATAATAATCTCGATTTCGTTCATTATTTGATGATGATGATCGATGATCATAACCTTTATTCGAATTATTATTATTATTATTCGTCGAATTCGAATGATATGAAGGACGTTGTGAATCACGATGTGATCGTTTGTTATCACTCTGTGCTAACCGTTGTAGTTTTTCATCTCGAATTTTATCTTCCATTTCATGTCGATGTTTAGCTTCATCAGCTAAACGTCGTTGTTGTTTTTCCATTTCACGAGCTTGATCTTGTTTTTCTTTTTGTAATGCTGCACGTGTACGTTCGATATTCTGACGTTCACGTTCAAGAACTATGAAAAAAAAGAGACAAATTGTATTTTTAAAATAACAAATCGATCAATTTTTTACGTTCGTATTCTCTTCTCATTCGTTCACGTTCATCGGCTAAACGTCGTTGTTCTTCTTTGATTTTCTCTTCTTGATGTTGAACGAACTGTTTTCGTTCTTGAACATTTTTATCGTAATGTGATCGATGCGCTGTATCTTTAGGTTTATCGTATTTTTTCGATTGATCAATCGACGATGAACGATATCGATCGGATCTTTCTCTCGAACGACTTCGATGTGTCGATGAAATTGGCATTTTCGGTCGATCCGATGATCTCGACGAACTTGGCCGTGTTTCGTTATTCGAATCAGATGATTTCTTATGTGTTGTTTCATTGACATCAGACGACGAGATCTTCTTTCGATTATCATTTGATGATGACGATGATGCTGAACGTTTTTTCGACTCAGTATTCGAAGATTTCTTTTCTCGATCTCGTGATGAATCACGTTTTTTAGCCGGTGATGGTTCTTCATGCATTTCCTAAATCAAATTCAAATAGATTCTTCATTCATAATTAACGAAAATCTTCTCCTACTCGATCGACATAGATTTTCTTTCCATGTAATTCCGTTTGATGTAATGCATTGATACATTTTTCGACATCATCCGGTGTCGCTAGATTAATATAACCAAACCATCGAGATGAACTCGATCCGATGACTTTAGTTGTTAAAACCTATTCGAATACAAAACGAAAATACGAAATTTCAGTGAGACTTTGAATAATTTTACTTTTCCATGTTTGGAGAAAAGATCTTTTAAGTGAGACGCATGTGTTTCTTTGGCAATATTTGATACCCAAAGATGACATTGATCTAATCGAATAAATGATTGATTTCGTTCGTTTTATTGAGGATTTTTTTTTACCTTTATTAATATTTCTTGATTTTGTTCGATCATTTTCACTGAGAGTTAAAGTAAAAAAGAAAGAAGATTAGAATTTTCATTTGAAATTAAACTCAAAATTTTCTTCAAAAACAAAGGTCAAAAATAAAAAGTCAGTCAATCGCGCAACGAAGATGATGGAAAAAGAAATATCATCGATCAGAAATAAAAGAACACCATCTTTTGACATTTGCTGTTGTTGAAATACATAAATAATAATCTGTTGCCATTTGGAGAAATAGAAGATTGTTTTGAATCGTCGTTGAAATGTTTTTACAAAACACTCATTCACACACAGACACAAAGAACACACATCTCTAAGGATGAGATTAGAGAATCGAAACTAATTGATTACCTTTTTGATAGATTATCATTATCAGTCGAAAGATTTGTTGTTTGCAGAACATGTTGCTGATCTGTGGAATTGTCATCGAAAGTTTGATTAATATGATTTGATTGAGAATTATTATCGAAATTGTCATTCGATGTTTGATCTTGTTCAGTAAAATCTCTTTCAATTGTATCATTATGATGATTATTATTTTCATCTTCTTCCTGTTTAGCTGTTGATTGATCAATTGTTAAAAAAATATTTCCATCATCATCATCATCATTGTTATTATTATTATTGTTGTTGTTGTTGTTGTTGTTTGTTCTTGAGTCAAATCGATTGGTTTGTTGTTCGGTAGGTTCATTATCTCCTTCACTTTGTGTCGATGATCTCGGAGAATTTGTTTGCTCTTTGAAACAATATGCAGTTTATTTATAGAAGTTTGGATACTTTTTTTTTGTTTCTTTCATCTAACACTCAATAATCAATAAAATTCTCATTTCAATTCAATAACTATCTCTCTAGGACGTTTTTTTGTCTTTTGATTTGATGAAAATTGCAAAAAATAAAACGCGAAGATATGCATGTAGATAGGATTTATGTATGTAATTGTGTATTGGTAAAGTAGAGAATGATAAATCAAATACATATATATATATTTTTTTTTTTGTCAATGAATCGATTTCTTTGTTTTTGTTTTTATTATTATTCTCACCTGAGTAGTCGGGATTAAATTGTTGATCGGATTCCGTCTAAATAAAAGCAAATCAAAAGATGAAGTTCAAATAGATAAACAAACCTCCATTGTCAATATTTCAGAAGTATTTAATTCATTCGAACCATTCTCTTCGAGACTCTAAATGGAAGAGAACGGTGTCAATTTTTTTTTGTTGTAATCTTTTAATTATTTACTCGATTATTTTCATCGGATGATATTGATTTAAGATCAGTGGAAGTATCAAAAAGATAATTGTCTGGATCAAGATTTCGACTAATCAAAGCCTAAAACGATTCGATTGATAAGAGCATAAAATTTGTCAGCAAATTACTTGACGTAATTTTTCGATTAATACTCCTTTAAGTTCTTTTTTATCATAAGAAACATTAAACGAACGTAATTCACGTTGTAAATCAATAACACGTAAATCACTTAGTTTTCGTTGTTTTATTGAATTTGTAGTTGATGTCATTGACAAACGTAGATACAGTTTCGATTATTCATAGGATAGATTTCTTTTCATATCTGCAAATAAATTCGTAAGAGAAGAAAGTTGAATTTTGTTTTTTTTGTGTGTCTTAATGCCAACAAATGATGGTCTTTTTTGTTTATTAGAATGCATGCATGGATATGTTTGATATAGTTAATCATCCATCTTGAATGCAGAATGTAATTTTGGAGGAGGTAGATGACGCTATTGTCTGATCGACTGATTGTCATCAGTAGTCTGAATTTAAGCAAAAAAAGAGAACAATTTCAGAGCAAGAAAATGATCGAGTAATCACAGTTTCTGCTTCATCCATAGGATCGATTGAATCTGGACAACATAATAGTACAATAAACCTATTAAATCAGATCAAAGATATTTCTTTAAAGGTAATAAAATATCAATGAACCATAAACATGTAACAAGACAACTTATAGCTAGCAGAATAAGTAAAGCTATACAATTGAGAATTAAACTTAAAGAAGAAAGAAAAAAGTAGATTATTATTTACGCTGATAGTCAAATGGTTAGTAAACATACACGAAAATAAATGAATTAAAGAAAATTTTGAAACGTTGTTCATGATGAACAATTAAAATTGATTGATTATTTGAATTGACCATTATTCAAACGAATATCTTTTCGCGCGTATTGAATTCAAATAGAATGAATTCGATCGATGAAACAATCTATAATCTACTCAATCGAATACCTCAAAATCTTCCGCCAAGTTCAATTGATTTCAAGTAGATGAATTGATTCGATTAACATATCATTTATATTCAATTTATTTTCTTTTTCAAGAATTCCGTATCAATCAACATATGCAGCTAATGTTCGAAAGAATTTCAATAAAAATAAACATTCTCATCGAACGATGGGTCCAGCTATTGTATGCAAACCTGATCCAAGTCAACCGCTTCGTCGCCGTGAAAAATATGTCGAATTACCAAAATGTATTTTTATTATTATCATCGAAAGAATTCTATTTTATTAGTTTGTTTTCTCTCAAGTGACTCCTTTGATTCGTTCACATAAAATGCCATCGATCCCGAAAGTGAACGAACAAAATCCAATGAATTCGTATTCATCGAAAAATTTTATTCGAGAAAATATTACAAAAATGATTAATTCATCTCCGAAAAGTCCTCGACGATTTGTCGTTTTCGATCGAAACGGAAACAAATTCCTAATTGATGGAAGTGGTTTACAAAAAGATTTTATTTATAAAAAAGTTTCTTTCAGAAAAAAAAAACAGTAAAACGTTTTTTGTTCGATTTTGTAATAATAGACTTATGGACGCATTCCTCAATATCTTCGAACGCGTAAAATATCGAGTCAACCATTAATTACCGAGAAATCCGAAGATCCATCGAAGACTTTGTTAACAGCCGATGAACGTCTTCGTTTGATCAGTGGTAACATACGTACGTTTTCTCTTCTTTTTGAGTCGAACACTAAAAATTTAGATTTAAAACAACGTCACACAGAAATCTTTGCTGAATATCAACGTTTACCATTACGAATTGAGACAATTTCAAAAATAGCCAAAGAAGCATCGTTGTTATCTCAATTGAAATCTCTTGAATGTGATCTTGATTTTCTTGAGAAACATGAAAATATTTTCATCGAACTAAAAAATCAATAAAAAAAGATCCAAAACGAATACTTTTTCTTTCAATATAAAAGAAAATCCTCCATCAAACGACAAATAAAATCATCGAATCCAACAATGTTCAAACAACACTTTCTAAAAATCAACCGAATAGAGAAATCTTGATCCAAATGTTTTTTTGTTTTCATTATATAATATGAATATCTATTGACATCAACAACGAGAATATACGAAAAAGGAAATGACAAATAGAATGCAAAGAAAAAACAGAAACAATATATGAGATGAAAAATGCGAACAAAATTTTTCGATTCATTTGCATCTTCGTGTCTGCATATCATGATCAACAATCCGAGTTCGTCAATTTTCAGTCAATGCAACCGCCAACAAACAAATTTTCGTCATTTAAACATATACAATTCAATGGAATCGAAAAAAATGTGTGTTTTTTTGTCATATCAAATTCAACGATACGTCGGTGATCGTCCTCGTGTACGATCATAAACGTTAGCATTCGATGTATTAACACCACTACCACCAAGTACACCTCCGAGAGAACGTTGATTAGTCGTATTCGGTGATGAATAAGCGTTCAAAGATGAACCAAGACCAGTGCCTAACACATTTCGACCGCCTGTAAACGATGACGTCGGTTGACTACGAACTGACGATACTCCGACTGATGTTGTTTGACCCAAACGTGCATCATCATCTTTGTAGAACGAGCCTTCATATATACATAATGACATAGATCATATCAAAAGAAATCAAATTCAGATTCGAAAAGAAAGAAAGACAAACCATCCATCCGAGCAGAAGGAAAAACAGTGGAGATAGGATTAGAGAGAATTTCGGACAATACCTGATAATTGTGAATTTCCAGTGAGACCAGATGATTGTTGGTAGTTCGAATAACCACCAGCGAGAGACGAATAGAGAGAATCTAAGAAAACAATCACGATTTTTTTCTTTTTTCTCGATGATATGATACGAACTTGTTGTGGAATATGGATCAGTTACTTGTGATGATGTATTTAGATTTGAATTATTTGATTGAAGTCCTGAGAATAATCGTAGAATTCTTTATGCAAAATATATTCGATTTACCTGCAAGAGAATTAATACCCGAAAAACCACTGGTTGCTAATTGTGTAAGAGCACTAATTGCACTGGGTGATAATTGAGAAAGTGCTTGTAAAGCAGTAAGATCGTTTCGATTGATATAATCTTTAAAATTCGACTTACAAAAAACCGAAAGATTTATACTAAAGAAAATACAATACCTGATACATTTGGTTGAATATTTTGTACTGAAGTAGAATTAATAGGATTTATCTGCGGAATGACAGGCTCAAGTTGAGGTACATCTATATAAATAATTAACATTTCGTGATTACAATTCGGTTTGTCTTCTTAATTACTCGTCGTTCGTAATGGATTACCAGCGAGGCCTAAACCTGCACCGATCGATTTCAAACCACCTGAACGGAAAACAAAATCAATTTGTATTTCTGTATGTATTCATATACTTGGCAATTTAACCGAACGTCCATCGTCTTTTCCTTCATCTTTCAAGTCAATTTTAACATTCATAATTCTATCGTACAATTGTTGATTATCAAGCATGGATACTGCTTGTACAGCTTCTAGTGGATGTTCAAATTCGATAACAGCCATGCCACGACTTTGTCCTTCTTTTGTTCGTTTTAAATGTACATCACGTATACGACCAGCTAACGAAAAAACATCGCGTATTTTCTTTTCATCACATTTAAAATCCAACTAAAATTTCAAATCATTATGTTTGAATTTGTTTTTTTTTCTTCTCCCCAAATAACATACATTAGCAACAAAAACTTTATTTGTAATTGGCCCTTCGATTCCTAAGCGTTGTAAGACATACGATGGAATACCAGAAACTGATGAATAACCTGATAGAGTTGTACCAACACTATTCAAACCTAATTATAATCGAATGATGATTCATGTATTTCAATGCAATTGATTCTACCTGCGATTTGAGATGAATGTGACATTCCAGTATTGTTATTATTATTATTATTGGTATTACCAAATTGATTATTTCCTCTTTGTGATAGACGACCTTCAAGTGATTGAAATTTAGCTCGACGAGTTTTGTATCCTTCTTCATCCTGAAGATAAATCATCAAATGTTTGTATTTTCAAAATTCGGTTCAAACCATTTTGACGGTTAATTTTCGGCCACCATATTCAAATTGATGCATTTTTTCTACAGCTCGTTTTGCTTCTTCAACTGTTCGAAATTCTACCGATCTAAATTTTAAATAAATTTGATTCATTTTCTCGTCAAATCATTCTCGTACCCGCAGCCAAGTGATTTTCCATCTCGTTCAAATACTTCCGTATACATCACTTCACCAACTAAAATCCAATGAATTCACAAATTTTTTTTTTTCGTTTCCATCGAAACAACATTTCTAACCTTCAGTACGAAACAAATCTTTCAATGCTGTCCATCTCATATCATAAGGAATATTCGATACATGAACTGTTTTCTCCCATCTAAACAATTCGTTCATTAAAAAAACAAAATATTTGCAAATATCTACCGATATTTCAATCCCAATTCTCGGTCCGAATAAAGATTGACTTGCTGATTGAATCGATCACCACCACCACCGCCACCACGGTGATCATTTTGGTTTGATCGTTGACGATTATCCCGTCGATTGTGAAAAGTATTTTGATTTCGTGATGGACGATTGTAATCTCGTTGCAAAGACGATGATGACTGTTGATTGTTGTGCGAAGGTGATAAACGATTTGGACTTCTCGATCGTGAACGAACTCGATTCGGTGATCGTTTCATGTCATAATCACTTGAATTTATAAAATAAAACAAAATTCAATTTGAAACGAACAAATTTTTTTTCTCTTTACCCAGACATAATAATTTATTCTTTTATTACGAGAAAATTTGAATTTGAAATCGATCAAAAATTAAAATTCAAACAAAAAAATCTAAAACCCAAAATAAAATTCGTTTCTTTTTTTAATCAACTGGGAGATTTTCAATTGGAATCGGGTCGACTTTATCAGCCATGTTGAAATGAAAGATTTTCGAAAAGAAATAAAATTCTCCATCTAAACTCTTCTGTATATTTGGAGCTTGTCGAAAGCCATGTTGTTCACCGTCGAATAAAACATATGCAACCGGTAGATGTTTTTCACGTAGAGCATTCACCATTAATTCAGCTTGACTAGGCAAAACAATTTTATCTTCTGCACCTTGAAAGAAAATAATCGGTTTCGAAAGACTTTTAATATGTGTCATTGGTGAACGTTCAATGTAAATATTCTGTTTGGCTGGATATTCACCAATTAAATTATCTAAATAACGTGATTCGAATTTGTGTGTATCCTTGGCAAGTAATTCGAGATCACTAACACCGTAGTGTGACGCACCAGCCGAAAAATAATCGTACATTGTCAATGCACATAATGTTGTATAACCACCGGCTGATCCGCCGTCGATTGTCAAACGATTTCGATCGACTTTTTTCTGTTGAACAAGATGTTCAGCACCGGCTATACAATCTTGAACATCATAAATTCCCCAATTATCTTTCAAACTATCACGAAATTCTCGTCCGTAACCAGTCGAACCCCGGTAATTAACGTCGAGCAAAGCAAAACCACGTGATGTCCAGTATTGAATACGAAGATTGAACGCACTGGTTGTTGCTGACGTTGGCCCACCGTGTGTACGAACTAGTAATGGTGGTAATTCAGTGGAATCACTTGAAATTGGATAGTCACCGTTTTTCGGTGGATAATAAATGCCATAGGCAATGGAATCGCCTGTTTTGAATGTAATCATTTCAGGAACGGATAAATAACGTTCATCAATCGAGAGATCCATTGAACGGCAAAGAACTTCTGTTTTATTCTCATTGAAATCGTATTCGACTACTTCAGTTGGTCGAACTGCAGATGAAGCAAGGAAATAAACTTTATTCTTATAAACACGTACATAACGAATGTCCGTATAGATTTCTGTGGCGGGCAATGGAGTTAATGTTTTCGTTTGAACATTGATTCGAGCTAATTTAGCTAAACCATTTGTCCAATAAGCAGCAACAAGATTTTGATCGGCATCAAAACCATAGTATGATGTACCAAATTGCCATCCTGGTCCACCGAATTCAGCTTTGATATCATAAATATGCTCGAGATTTTGTCCGTCGCTTGTTGTTCGATAGATATTCCACCAATTACTTCGATCACTGACAAAATAAATAAATTTTCCATCGGGTGACCATTGTGGTTGTAAAATAGATTCATTAACTTTGCCGAATAGTTTTCGTTTATTAATCAACAGTTGATTGCTATCATTTGTCAATTCACCAATCCATAATTCTGTTTGATCCCATGGCATATTCGGATGATTCCAACAGATCCAAACAAGATATTTACCATCGGGACTCATCGATGGTGATGAATAGAAATCATAACCATCGACTAATGTTTTCAAAGAACCTGAATCATTTACAGATACTGCTGCAATACTATTTTGAACGTTATGTTCATCGATATGATTTTCATGAACACAAATAATCTGTTGTCGATAGGAATCAAAAATCATATTTGCATAACGTTGAGCTGCATCTTTCGATTCACCGGTTAACGGTACAACTGTTTGATTATCCTGTAAATTCAATTGATAGATACGTTGATCAGGAAAATTAGTAAAATAAATTCGATTGTTAGCAACAAGATACGAACCACCGCCGTATTCATGGACACGTGTTCGAGAATTGAATGGTTTTGGTAAGAGATCATCTTGTTGTTTATTCGAACGAAGAGCATAACGGCCACTTTCCGATGGACGTAGTTCAAGCCAATAGGCAGTTCCTTGTTCGTCGACTTGAATTTCGATCGGTGAGATCGTTTTTTCAACAATTAATGCCGATTGAATCGGAGATAACCATGTACCGTACGACATTTTTTTCGAATGGATACTAAAATCAAATTATAGACTGTCAAATTCAGAATTAAAAACAGATCAATCCGACTACCTGCTGCTGTGAAGACAAGTTTCATCATTCTCAACCGAAAGGCAAGTTGATAGAGAATAATCATCATCACAGCAGTAATGGTAGAAAAAAAGTGATGATAACAATAATAATGATGGAAAAGATAAAAACATTTCTTTTTATTGCATTTTGAAATTTAGCCAATTATAGAATATTGCGACTGTTGAATAGAAAAAAATCAATCAGAAAGAAAAAAAAAGCAACTTTCACATCAACTAAATATGATTTCATGTTCTCGTACTCGTTCGTTTCGTTCTTTCCTTCTTCGTCCATATTGAATTTAGAAGAGAGGTCAAAAGAATGTTTATCATTGGCTCGACATATGCACAAATGAACGATAAAAGAAGCGATAGAATGTTTGCTTAACGTTTTTCGTTTTTTTTTTCATTCTAAGATGCACATAATCAAAGGTCAATAAACAACATAAAAAAAACTAATCATGACTAGTCCACCACCATTACCACCTCCATTCGATCCAAATAAAAGTTGTCAACCTGCTTGGCGTCAAGCTTGTCAATGGCTTAATCAATGTCATGTTCTATCGCCTGAAGCCAATCGAATTCTGAATCAACCCGAGAGCACAATTGAAAATCTAGCTGATATCCTATCCGATGGTTTGATAACGAAACGATTTGTTTACGAAAACTACGAATTGATTTACTTTAGGAATTGTTCTTTGCAATCTTTTGAATTATTTAGTACCAGGAATAATTAATTATACAGATGTTTCATTGCGTCCGCAGAAAAGTCGTGTAAGATGATCTCTCCTCGATTCTTTTTTTTTCTTCTTTGTCGATGTCAAATGAAATGAGATCTTATCTGATTTTAGTTTCTTTGCTTACAAAATATTCGTTTGTTCTTGGATACATGTAGACGTGAATTAAGTTTTCGTGATCGTGATTTATTCGATCCGTATATGTTATTTGACAAATATGACCTAGACAAAGTATATCAAAAAACGAATCACAAGATATGAAAATTTTTTTTTCTTTGATGTTTTTTTCATCTTCAAGATTATCGAAACATTGTCGAAAATCTCACGTTTAGATATAGCTAAAAAAAAGAATTTACCATCATTTCCAATAACAAACCCTGTGAATTATGTGAATATGTCCAATGAAGATAATAATAATAATAATAATAATGGAATCTTACCTCGAGTGCATTCACTTGATGAACCAGTTGCTCCTGTTCAAGAGTACGTGTTCGATTTGATTTTTAAAGAAACAATATATTATTTTCTTATGCAGTGATCTTGATGATTCTCGAGGATTTCTGTACTATGCACCATCGGATACATTCGTATCTCCGACAGAACAAAACGATCTCTACGGATGTTTAATTGAGAAGAAAAGGGTTGGTGTTTTCACCGATAAATATCAAAGTCGAGAATCCCCAAATAGCTTTCTTTCTAACGCTTTGTTATCTTGTTGTCATTCGATCACTATGTGCATTTGTCGCTCGCTGCTAATCATCTTCATCTTATTCTCTATGCTCGTTTTTGTTGTTCTTTTGCTTTTGCACCCTCATCTTATTTATTTACTAGAACAAGTAAATTACAACGTCAATCATCTTTATGTCATTCATGTCGTTATACGCGTATACAACATGTTCCATCGTTTCATACAACAAATATTTCGCCCATACGAAGACAAGATTCATCGATTATGAAAACAACGAGTTCGACAAATCTAACTGAATCACTTTCATCATCATCGCTCGTCGCTGCTAATGCAGCATCGGCACTTTCATCGGCTGCAGCAATAACAGAAAATCATTCCAATGAATTTCAGTCACTTATGCCTAAACATCGTCTATCGATTTCGTCGTTACCATTCTCGATTTTAAATGGTGATGCTGGTGTTTATGGCTCACGAATTAGTATTGCCGATGATGTTTATGAACAATTATGTGAAAAACCAAAACAACCTGTTAGTTTTCACAACAAAAACAACAAAAATTCTTTCTTTCTTTCTTTGCTTCTAATGCTTTTGCTTTATTTCCAATTGACGATTCAGTTTATTGAAAATGATCAAATCGAATTGATGCTTGTTTTTCGTTTAGGATAATCATAAAGCATTTCTTCCACGTGATCATTGTGTCAAAGAATTATTGGATACAGAACTAAACTATCGTGATTCATTGAATCTAATAGTGACTGTATGTAAAACTGAGATGTTTGTTTTTAAAATGATTATTTTTGTCTAGCGTTTTATCGAACCACTACAATTAAAACCTGAAGAAACCAAAAAAATCTTCTTGAATATAACTGTAAATTAAGAAAATGACTTTCGAAAAAGAGAAGAAACCATTTTTTAATCGTTCTTCTAGGATATTCATGCATTACATTCAACATTCTACGATGATCTACGTACAGCTGGTCGAAATGAGAAAGGTCGAACATCACGTATCGTTGATTTATTTACCAAATGGCAAGATCAATTTCTTATCTATGCTAAATATTGTTCGGAATTGCCTGATGCTCAAGAATTTCTTGATCGAAAACTCAAACAAGATAGTCATTTTGCTCAAAAACTTGAAGTAGAAAACCTAATCTTCTCGGAATTAACAAATATCCTTTGAATTCATTTTCAGCAATGCCGTCAAAAAGCAGGCGAACTTGGCAAATTTCAATTACGTGATACGGTCGTTCTACCATTTCAACGTATAGTTAAATATTCTTTACTCTTACATGTAAGGCACATCTTTTCAGGGTTTTTTT
>Ga0209935_1001241_pt1 | contig 43180 bp, 50 predicted proteins | sample ThiBio_1000_plan_2_FD_183958 | JGI IMG/M metagenome (GOLD analysis project Ga0209935, IMG submission 183958) | Wastewater bioreactor microbial communities from Cape Town, South Africa - Thiocy_cont_1000_plan (SPAdes) | ecosystem: Engineered > Bioreactor > Thiocyanate-remediating >... | reverse complement strand
GCCACTGTCGAGGCCCACCAAGAGCTCGAGGCCCACCAAGAGCTCGAGGCCCACCAGGATCTCGAGGCCCACCAAGAGCTCGAGGCCCACCAAGAGCTCGAGGCCCACCAAGAGCTCGAGGCCCACGCCACTGTCGAGGCCCACCAAGAGCTCGAGGCCCACCAAGAGCTCGAGGCCCACCAAGAGCTCGAGGCCTACGCTGCTCTCAAGGCTCAACAAGAGCTCGAGGCCCACCAAGAGCTCGAGGCCCACCAAGAGCTCGAGGCTCAACAAGAGCTCGAGGCTCACCAAGAGCTCGAGGCTCACCAAGAGCTCGAGGCCCACCAAGATCTCGAGGCCCACGCCACTGTCGAGGCCCACCAAGAGCTCGAGGCCCATCAAGAGCTCGAGGCTCAACAAGAGCTCGAGGCCCACCAAGAGCTCGAGGCCCACCAAGATCTCGAGGCCCACGCCACTGTCGAGGCCCACCAAGAGCTCGAGGCTCAACAAGAGCTCGAGGCCCACCAAGAGCTCGAGGCTTACCAAGATCTCGAGGCCCACCAAGAGCTCGAGGCCCACCAAGAGCTCGAGGCCCAACACGAACTCGAGGCCCAACAAGAACCTCAATGCCAACAACTCGCAGCCTGCGCTGCTCGTACGGGTACTCGAGGATTGCTTCCCGTATTATAGCACGCGATTGTTGATTACTTTGCTTTTGGGGCAGACGTTTGTGCAGTCCATCTCGACTCGATAGCAGTACGTCGGCACCGCCAGTTGGCTGTCTATCCGCCGGAGCCCCCCAACGTGCTCTGGCTATTCACGCCACACAATCAGAACCGTGGTGCGTAAGCTGCCTTGCTGCTTGAACTGCATACTTGTATTTATGTTACGGAGTGCTGGCAGTCGCTTCCGCCTCGAGGATCTTGGAGGTGCTCGACCCTCCAGAGCCTCCCAACAAGAGGAGTGGAGCTGCTTGTATGCACTCAAGAATCTCCGGTGACGCTACCCGTTGTTTCTACCGAGGTACATCTACGGAGCTCTCCTTGCTCACGTGCTGTAGGTCGATTAACAAGACCGTTTGTTTGTAGTTCCCCCTATCTTGAGGATCGTACGCCGATTGATATTGGAAGTGCTCGATCCTCCAACTGAGAGCCATGGAGCAAGCAACACGGCTCAACCTCACAACGGTGCAGGTCGTGCAAACAACCCTGCTCAACCTCGCAACGAGCCTCCAAACGACCCGGGCGGCCCTCCAGACGATGGGGGCGGCCCTGCAAACGACCCGGGCGCCCCTCCGGACGATGGCGGCCCTCCAAACGAGCCGGGTCAACCTCGAAATCGAAGACCTCGACGGCTCCGTAGATGTAAGTACTTGGCCCGCTCCCGCTAGCGCCCAATGAGCAACGTTTTGCTTACTTGCTCCGATAGTCATTGCAGCATGGCCAACGATACTGCTCATGACCTCGGAGGGTCTTCGGGAGGAACCTCTCCCACTAGGTATCGTAACACTGTTGTAGACCCACTGTACCTCCTGTGCTAACACTGTTGGAATCAGCAGAAAACCAACAGGCGCTGCAGCAAGCTCTGCTGGACGCAGCTGCCCGATTTGGCCCTGCTGCGCTGCAGCGGGCTCTATTGCACGCCCTTCAGGTGCTGCCACCTGGTGCCTTGCATGTGATCTTGCTGGAGGCTACCGCTCGACCTGGTCCTGCAGCGCTGCAGCGGGCTCTGTTGCAAGTGCTTCAGGCGCTACCACCTGGTGCCTTGCATGTGATCCTGCTGGAGGCTACCGCTCGACCTGGTCCTGCAGCGCTGCAGCGGGCTCTGTTGCAAGTGCTTCAGGCGCTACCACCCGGTGCCTTGCATGTGATCTTGCTGGAGGCTACCGCTCGACTTGGTCCCGAAGCGCTGCAGCGGGCTCTGTTGCAAGTGCTTCAGGCGCTACCACCCGGTGCCTTGCATGTGATCCTGCTGGAGGCTACCGCTCGACCTGGTCCCGAAGCGCTGCAGCGGGCTCTGTTGCAAGTGCTTCAGGCGCTACCACCTGGTGCCTTGCATGTGATCCTGCTGGAGGCTACCGCTCGACCTGGTCCTGCAGCGCTGCAGCGGGCTCTGTTGCACGCCCTTCAGGCGCTACCACCTGGTGCCTTGCATGTGATCCTGCTGGAGGCTACCGCTCGACTTGGTCCCGGAGCGCTGCAGCAACCTGCTGAGCAAGAAGCTCAGCAACCAGCTCTTGAACTCACGGAGGTCTTGCAGCAAGCTCCTGAGCAAGCAGCTCCTGGACCCACAGTGGACCTGCTGCGGCTCTCGTTTGGCGAACCCTAACAACTGCAGCTTTTGCTGCAACAACTTGCTCGCTCGCTTATCGCGACGAGCATACAATCGCGTTTCATCGTTACGTGTTGATTTGTGGCACGAAATGATATGCTTATCTCTATCTATCGGTACTTTCGTATCTCTCCAGTTGACTCTCACCCTCTCTATCTCAATACACTCGTGTTTGCTGATATCAACGCCACGTCTAACTACTAACAGCCTCCACACAGCCACTGTGTAACACCGCAGCTTCAGGCCAGACTCAGAGGACCCTGATATTCAGACAGGAAAGTAGGTACACCAGAAGAATGTGGTCACCAGCCACGCAGGCACCTTGGGTGTAGAGTGGTGGCTTGTATTCTCCCTTACTTGATTTGGCGTGTACCCCTGCTTGAGGTTGATAATCGAACGAGCGATATCGTTGAGCCTTTAATCCACCTGGTTGCCTTATTCATAAGTGAACGAGCAAAGTAGGGGCATCGAATCATTACTCGTACATTGGTGACGGAGGTATCTGCTCCAGCATCGATCAACATGACACACCGAAGCTGACCAGCGATTGCAGCGCTATCGAGAGGAGTCTCTCCGTCGTTGTCGCGAGCATTGATGTCTGCCTGTCGTTGAAGGAGAAGCTCGACACATGGATGATGCCCATTGTACGCTGCGAGGTGCAGCGGGGTGCTTCCGCTTGAATCTGGACGAAGGATGCTGTCCGTTGCGTTAACCTGAGCTTGGCGGCTGAGTAGAAGACTAACGCATTGCTGGTGACCGGTGATTGAAGCGAGGTGTAGTGGCGTGCAGTTATTGGCGTCAGGGGCGTCGATACTGGCTTGCCGCTGGAGGAGGAAGTCGATGCAGGGCCTGCTGCCGTTCATTGTGGCCAGATGGAGTGCTGTACGCCCGTTCTCATCGCGCCCCGCGATATCCACGCCCCCATCGAGAAGTATTCGTATATCTACCAACGAGCCACGAGATACAGCATCAGACAGAGCGCGATCTTGTGTGGCCATAGCTTGGGGATGATTGCAGGTAGGAACAGAAGCGCTGCTCTCGGCCTCTCCCGGCGCAAAAACAACCTGGGCAGTTGGCATCACGGTCCGCTAGATAGGCAATGGTGTCCTTCACGTCCGAAAGATCGAGATTGTGGGCAGCAACGAGAGTGGCAGCCCAGCAGCCTGCAACGAAGACGTTGGTCACACAAATTGGTACGTCGGTCTCGGCGGTCGGCGTCGGGCGGAGCAATGTCTAGTTGCCCGCACCACTCCTCTGGTTTATTACTTGCTGCCCTTTCAAACAGTGACAACGACGTGAGCTGATAGGGCTGACGGATACAACACAGTTGGCTTCTCCGAGTGTGGCTCGAGGAGAGAACGGCATCGCGTCCTGACGAAGACTCCTCCGAAAGCGAATACGAAAGCCAGAAGAACAAGCACACCAAGAACCACAACGGCCACCGCCCACGTTGGAAACGCTTGAAGGTTACGGCAAAATAGTCAGTTCGTGAGCCCACTCACTGCTCAATGAAAACCGAGCCACGCCAACGTACTCTGTCCTGGAGCGGATGGAGAGCCTCTGGGGCATGCCCATTTGGACCGCATACTAGTAACAGTCGGGCCGATCAGGTTACGGTGCAGCAACGACTCGCTGGAGATGCGCACGGTCGTACGTAATGTAGAAGGTGCAATCTTCTTGAGAAACCCTGTCAATGACGCCGGTGCTCACCGAATCATCGCAAATAGCCATGATGAGGCTCTCTCGCGTTTTCTTACGGCAAGGGGCTCCACTGGCTCCATGGAAGCGAAGTTGCAAATGATACTCAACGCCACCAGCTGTACTGGAATGTAAACCAAACTGATTCCACTCGATGTGCTAAACTGCTGTGCCACAGGCGGAACATACTGGCATTTCGGGTGGTTTTCTCACTCCATGTGGTTGACGAAGCATCTCCATCACCGTAAGCTTCACCTTGCAAAGTGACTTGGCAAATTCCTTGGCGAAACGGCCAGCACTCGGAAGTGACCGTGGGGCCACAAATGTTCCTGATATTCGTTCAAGTCAGCTCCAGCGAAGCGTGGATGGCTCCACTTTGTACCTACTTACACGTAGAACGTGGATCCATCGGAATCCAAGAGTCCGACAAAGTCTGTCTCTCCCTCGGAGGCATTACGCCACATGTTCGACAGATCATACTGTTTGTGCGGCTACATCAGCAGAGTCCAACAAAGGTTCGCAAGGAGCACGAAAAGAACAGAAAAATCTCGGGCTAAATCCCACGTACAAGATGTGAAGTACCCGGGGCCGTGTAGGTGCAAGGAAATGGAGGAGACCCTACGACAATCACTGCCACAACCGAGCACAGAATCAAAAGGATCGGGGTCTTCATGCTGGCACACTCTTGGTAGGGCATCAACAGCGAACAAGACGACAAGCCCAAAGTTGGCAGTGGTATCAGTCCTCAGCCGGTCGCACCATCGGAGCCGCACCGTGCGCTTGAGTCGCACCGTGCGCTTGCACGGTACCAGCCAACGCAGCACGTAGAACAGACGCACCAAGATTGTCTCATGTCCCTTTATAAGGCCAGGCGACCACGGTGAAGGCCGGCATACGCAACTCTTCTGCAACCCTCGTAAACCACCACGACATCTCAGCAGGGTTCCGCCACACAGCCTGTCCGAGTTGTTTGTTCTGCTCCATCTTCCAACTTCTACCACAATCTTGCAAGAGTTATCTCCTGGTTCCTAGCTAGACCTCCGGTAGAATGACAATCGAGCAGGAGTCAATGTTCATTGATCGCCCGGGAGCGAAACAATGGCACTTCTACATCTATGGCTGTTGTTTGATTTGCTTCCTACTTTCTACCCCTTTGCCCTTGCTGCTGATGATTCTCAGTCCTCAGTGGGTGTGGCTTTATGCTGCGGTGGCTGGGTTGCTCTTTGTCACGATTGCTTTGGGATTCTGGATCCGCAGCAACTTGCTGTCCATGTCCGACGACGATGTCCTGCACAATCTCACCGAGTACAACATCAACGGCAATGCAAGGTTCTTCGTGGATGAAATGGCCAAGATTCGACGATTCCCTTTCATGGTTGTGGGTTGCTCCTGCTGCCAAATCACGTGTCTGTTGGTGATGGTTGCGATTGGTATCTTTACATACGTGTCGTATACCTCACTGCTCAACACCGCTGATTATGTGCCCGCGTAGTTGCTCCAGCGCGCAAGTCACCATTGTGTGTACACGTTGACTCGTTGGTACATTCACAATCACAATCTAGTAAACAATCTCAAGGACGTTACTCTCCAACGAGCGGGCCTTGGCAATCCTTGGCATCGCCAGTAACTGCGAATGAGTCGAGTACATGGAGGCGTGCGTGGGGCGAGCGGCAGCCAGCGGACCGTTGCTGCTGCGCTTTGGCGGGAAGGCCACCGACCTCAGGCGCTTGACAACACCAGCCACGCAGGCACCTTGAGTGTGCACGTTACGCTGCATCCACACGCAAACGCCGTCTTCGGAGGTTTCTACTGCTGCCTCGACCAAAGTGCGGATGTCTCTCAGAAAGAGGCCTGGTGTAGGGCAAGTCATTCTCGGAGTTACGCATCGTTCGTGCTGGTTGGAGTTTTCCTTCTGCTTGCCGGCAAACATAAAAGATCCCCTCAACCCCACCACACCTCCAACAGTCCCAAACCTCACCCCACCTCACCTCAAACTCCCTTGCTCTTCCACAACCATGGTTGGCACTGATACTCCTATTGTCGCCGCCGATACGAGGCCGCGTACTGTCCTTGCCTGCCCACCGTTCGAGGTTCTGGTTCCTCCTCTCCGCAAGGGGGGAGATGACTTTGCGCCTCCGGTCTTCACCTTTGACTGCTCGCTCCCGAGTTCGCTGCGTGGAAAGATGGGCGAGAGGGAGTTCGCCGACATGGTGGACGGCATCGAGAAGCGTCTGAACGAGGCGTTCGCCGAGGCCAGCCGCATCTACAAGCACTATGGCATCCCTGCCCTAGTGTTCTCGATCTGCACCATGGGGTTCGGCTCGATTCTCATGGTGCCCGTGTTCAACCTTGGCGATTCCACAGCCGCAACGCAATTGAACCTGGGCGTCACCAAGTTGCGTGAATGGATCGACGTTCAGAACGAGCAGTTCTGGACCTGCCGTGGTCTGCAGTTCGGCTTGATTCAGACCGTGGTACCAGTCGGCGAAGAGCCCAAGTTTTGTTCCGCTGGATTCGTGGTACGACGGACGAGGGCGGCGAGTTGGATCGAGAGTGCGTCGATGCTCACATGACATTCAACGAGCAGATCCAAGTGGAGGTTGCAGCGTGCCTGATGGAGATGCCACAGCACAGCCCGCAGATCGACCTCCCAACCAAGGGCGAGTGAGTGGCAGCCAGCTCCTGATGTCCACCGATCGACTCGTGCAAGCTTGCCACCAGTGTTCATGTGTTAGCGATCGAATACGTTGTGGTATTTGTAACCCTCCCTGCCAATTAACTGTAAATTCCCAGTCTCTGTACCGAAAGACCGGCGCAGCACCACCAAATTATCTCTCTCATCGTCCAAGATCAGTGATGCAATGCCGTGCTAATGCACTGATGGTCCCCCACCACCTCAGTACTGAACGCGCCTGACGAGGTTTACCTTTGCTGTTCGGATGGGGAGCGGTGCATTGTAGTATGGCCGTACCCGATGCTCTCTGCCTCCATCCTCCCTCAACCATCGTCGCCCTCTGCTTGCTGCACGCACGCTCAGCGATTGTCGGAAGGGGCAATTGCTCGACTGTTTCTCAACTGAGGTCCCATGCAAGGCTCGAATCAAACATCACGCTATATTGTACGTTGCAAGTTACCGAGGCCATGAGACAGTTGCTCGACTGCTTCTCGACCGAGGCGCCAACGTTGATGACAAATCAATCACCAATATGAACAAGAGACGGCGTAAATCAATGTGGTGGCGCGTGTATCGGGTGATGCCGCTGAGACATTGACGACAGGGTGGTCTCGCGATCCATGCGTTGAAAGTCCTTGGCCCATATGTCACTGGCGGACGACGATACGCCCATATATCGCCCTTGCTCGTATCGGTGTGTGTGCGCGCTTAGTGTGCTTAGTGTACTTATCACGGTTGGGAAAACGTGAGGCGTCGATTATGGCAGTGCCGTTACTCGGTGATGCGTTTCTGCCGTTTGGCGGTGGTTGTGGTGGCATCGATGGCCTCAGCATTACGCTTCGCTGGCTTGGCTGGTGGTGCGGCGGGTGTCGATCCGGGCCTGAGGTTGGGCGTCCAGATATCGTTCAAGAGTGCCGCTTGTGGATTGCTCTGCTCAAACTGAGCCAGCGGATTGTACTCGGAGGTTCGCAATCGAGAAACCGCTCGAGCCGTATCGTTGGGTAGATACGACAGCTGCATGCCCTTGCACGATATGGCCACCACATTGCGGCGCCTGGGAAGTTTGGGAGGCTTGAGAACTTTGGGTTCTTCCAAACCCGAGCTCGCGGTCGAGGCCGAGGTCTCCTGCTTGGGCGGTTGATACTCTCCTCTACAACAACACACGCAGCGTATCATCGGAGTGAGAACGAGAAAGCGCGCGCGAGCTTGACCTCGTTGAAGCCGCCAAACTGTGAGCGTACGTGTAGAGCTTGACCGAAGGCTTCTTCTTGTTCTGCCCAGCAAAGCTGAACAGAACGGCAATCAAGTGCTTGTCAAGCACAGACTCATGCACAGGATCGGCAGCACAACGAGCAAGCAACTCGCGCGAGCCTGTGAGTTTGGTTTTACGCAAGCCATTCTTGACTTGTATCACAATCGCTCCGTACGACGCAGAGACAACCGCTGCCGAGCCAGAGGAGGTCGATGCAGTCGGTGGGAATCGCACCGGGATAATGATGATGTCTCGGCCACCTGGTGTTCCGGCACGATACACCAACGCAGCAGCTCTCATGTACAGCTTCTTCAACAAGCTCTCGTCACATGCGACTTCTGGGGAGTCAAACGAGTCAAAGTGCGTGAACGAGACTGTAGCTTCCTGCCACGGCACATCCCAGCCATCGGCTGGAGAAGAAAGAGAAGCGTGTGAGTGAGAGATGGGCTGCAAGGCTCAACCCAATGTGCCACTGAGTCGGCAGCAAGCTGGTACCTGCCAACCGCGCATTAATGCAACCCTCGGTGAGAGTGTACAGGAATTCACGCGCTGATACTTCAGCGGTGAACAGAATCTCCGCCGTTCTTTGGTCGGTCGCGTGGGCCATCACGAGCGTGTCCTTGATCAAGCATGCCAAGAGTTGGAATGTGGCCTCGCCTCGTTGGCCTTGGCTGGTGTCAGCCTTGCTCCACAGCGTCGCCATCTGCTCGAGGACTTGAACAAGTCGGTCGGGTTGCCTCATGACAAACGCCGCCGCGTCGGCGAGAATCGGCTCCGAGAAGTAGCGAGCGTGTATCTCGCGTCGATCGTTCGAGATGCTGATGCACGTTGCCATGTGCGATGCGACTGCCGTCGATTGGTCGAAGCTGCGTGCGGTGTGGAGTACCACGCGAGAGCTCATCAGCGCCAAGGCCTGAGAAACCGAGAGCGTACTCGGCAGCTCAACCGAGTTGTTGCAAAGCAGCTTCATGGCTGCCGTACGGCGCACTTGGGCGAGCGGCTTGCCCTGAGCAACGAGTGCATACCACAAAGGGCGGCCAAGTTGCAGAGTGCAATGCGGTTGAAACGCATCAGACGTCTCATCAGACGTCTCATCAGATGTCTCATCAGATGCCTCATTGAGGGCGGCGGAGAGGGAGAGTCGCGACTGATGGTTCAAGTCAAACACATTGAACGTGATCCATGGCAATGGCGGCCCATATGATCCTGCCAATGACGTGCTGCTGGCCATGTGGCTTGCCGACGGTGGAATAAAGTTGGTGATCTTTGAGTGCGTGTCCGAGAGAACGAGCGTGACGCCGACATTGGTGGCAGCTTCTCGAACGGCTCGAAGGTACCCACCCACGTGATCGGAGCTCACGGCCAAGAGTGCCGACGCCTCGTCCAAGCACACCACCACAGAGAGATCGCTCGGTATGGCCACTTTGCGAGCACGCTCTGCGTACCACTCGAACGATTCAGGAGAAGCAAGAACGCCATCGAGTGGGGCCAATGACCAGAAGAGCTCTCGAGGATTTGCAATGTTGGGCAAAGTGCGGAGGTACTGAGCCACTCGCCTCACTCTCTGGAAGAGCTCGCTCAAGTGTGTAAGCGCATTGCCACGAGTGCTAGTGGTCAACTGATCGGCAAAGTAGGATGTTCGATGCGGATAGACTTCTTGTTGGTGGGCTGATCGCAGACACCACATCATGAAGAACACGTTGGCATGGGCAGGGTCGGAATTTGTTCTCCTCGCAACTTCACAGAACAACCGACTCTACTCGCAATCATATGTCGATTGTTGGGTGAGACAGAGAGAGAGAGAGAGAGAGAGAGAGAGAGAGATTAACACGTACCTTGCCGTAGCCAGAAGATTGAAACAGCGTGATGGGCGTCCTGAGGTGGGTGAGGAGATACTCGCGGAATGCGCCAACCAAGTCAACCGAGCCGCCTTGAAACGGAACCTCAAATCCGGTGGACATTGTTGTGTTTGCTGCACGAATCGCCGCGGCGTGAGACAACACATACATTGCGACCACAAGCAGCTGGCAGCTGATGGCATACCGACATTGCCTTGCGGCAAAAGCAGGGCGTTATAGGCTTGGCGGACGTTGGAAGCCGTCTGAGATTTGGTCGCGAAGGTGTCGTCGATGGTGGAAGGCAACATGCCGAAGGAAAGCAATCTCTCAAGCAACACCTTCTTTTGGTTATCGCTGAGCGGTAGCTGGGCGCACCAGATGACCGAGTGCTCGTGTCTCCAATCTGACGACGTAGGATCAGGGAGCACCTGTTTGGTGACCCAGTCGGCCGGCGTAACTGCGCAATCGAAGGTGAGAAGAACGACGTTAACCCTCACCATATGCACACACTCTACATAGACTAATCGCGACTGCCACCGACGTACTGTTAAGACTCTCTGCAGCAAACTCACGCAAGCAACCACCGTCGCAGCAAAGCAAAATAAACTCCTCAAACGCATTGAAGTCGTTGGATATTGATTGTCCGCTTGCTTGGCTTTGTAGCCAGCTTCGGAGCTCCCCAACTGGCGGAGGAACTACGACCGAGGTATTGTGCGTGTGTAAAGATCTCGCGAGATCTCTCGGGCAGGCCAGCGAGGAGGACCATACAAACGTACATGCCGAGAATGGGCCGAACTTGTGCGAGTCAGCATGGTCGGGAGTACGTTGCTCGTAGTCATCGCCGCCGACAGGCTCACCAAGTGAGAGATATCTGCCATATCGTTGCGGTCGCACAATGTCAGCGGGCGCACGACGACGAGGAGAGAAGGACAGCGCGCGTAACGAGAAGAACACGCACCGCACGAGCGCATCGGCATCAAAGTACGTCGTCGTCGTCGTGGAAGATCCGGCTTCAGGAAGGGTGTCCAGAGGGCAACTCTCGCTCAAGAACGATATCAACTTGTCGTTGCGGTGCCCAACGCCATGATAGGTCCATTGTTGTGCGTCATACGCCATGGAGGAGGTGCGTGCGCCAGCGAGGCAACAGCAAACAAGCCACTGCTCCAATACCACTCGGAGCCTATGGCATTCCTTACGTATCAAGCGCGATATTACTTTATCATAGCGCGATCACGAGCTTTATTTGAGCTCTCGCATTGCTCTATCGCCTCTTCCTCCTGCCCAACAACCGATTCATACATACAGCCATCGCGCGCTGCTATCTTTGCGATTCGCTGCTCCAAACGCAATACCACACAACGAAACTACCTCTACCTGCACTATCCTCGAGTTTGCAGGTCACGGACATTTTTTTTTCCTTGGTGCGTATCGAGATCGAAAGAGGCGAGTACCGTTGTTCGGGTGCGGCGATGCGAGGCCGTGTACGCCTTCCAGTTGTTGACGTTGTTACTCGCCAGATACACGAGCTCGTGATCCTTGCAGGTGGATTGACGATGTAATAATAAGCGCACACCATCAATATCATCATCAATATCAATACCATGATGAATAGAGCAGTAGAATAATTACAACACCCTGAGCGCAGCAGTAACGAGAGTGTGAGAAATACGGAAATCGGCGGCGCAAATAATACATCCATTTATGAGCTCTAAAATAACTCGAATCACATCAACGATCGAGGACAAGCGCAACGTACAATCAATGGCATTTGTTGATGATCGCTGCTTCATACCGTGCCGAGGCAGCAATTTCTGTCGTTGGTTGATGGTGATCAGCGCAAATGACGACGAGGAGGCATACCAACGAGCTGGAGCCACCGAGAATAACCGGATTATCCTTGAGCCAGGCCAGCAAAGAATTGCTTGGGACTCGAGGGTGAATACAGTGATGTTGATGGTGTATCGGTTGGGAGAGTATGGCAGTGGTTGCATAGAGCCGATCAACACGAATATGTGGCTGGTGATGCCAACAAGAAGCAACCAAATAAATCTACGAGCGTCAATAACCCTTTACAATCCATCAGAGGGTTGGAATCATAAAGCTCCAACGCTGAGAGAGGTGGATAGTGGGTCATTTGTGCACACAACATCAACAACCACACGATATGACACGTACTCTTGTGTATGTGTGTGCTGTTATCAATAAATCCGTTTGCGCACCGCAGAAAAATATATCCACCATCACAGCGCCTCGATATCGTGTGTCAAGTGATGAACCTGTGGTCTACGAGTCGAACAAGCACCAAGTACGTGAGAACGAGATTGATATGCTGACGATGAGAGAGACACAGAAGCAAACGAATGGGACGGGGTACATATTACGGGGTACGATACGATGCTGCCTCTGAGGAACTCCACATCGCCGCCACGAGAAAAAATCAATACTTTCCATCAAATCAACCCTGATGCCCTCCAAACCACTCCAAACTCACCTCGCTGATCATTGCTCAAGGATATGACGATAATCGAATTTTTGGTACCTTGAATCAACCGTACACCACGCGAATCGGTCGGAGATATCGCTCGCGCTCTCGTTGGAAGAGAGAGGTATTGGTGCTCGAGAGAGTATGTACGTATCGTCGTACTGCTCCTGCGATACTCAGATACAGGCCACCAACTTGCTCCGTACGGCCATATCCTTCGTGATAAATAATCGCACATCAGAAGCAAGAAGAAGATGCAGATACAAGGAAGACCACTGAGAGTCAGTACTGCCTCTGAGGAACTCGATATCGCCACCACGAGAAAAATCAATACTATCCATCAAATCAACTCTGATGCCCTCCAAACCACTCAAAACTCATCTTACTGATGATTGCTCAATAATAACATGATTATCATCGAATTTTTGGGTACCTTGGATCAACCGTACACGACGCGAATGTGATGGAGATATCGCTCGCGCTCTCGTTGGAAGAGAAAGAGAGAGACATACTCTAGTGCTCGAGAGAGTATATCTGTGGGTACCGTCGTGCTGCTCCCGAGGTTCTCAAATTCAAGCCGCCAACTTGTTCCGTACGGCTATATCCTCCACGATAAGTCATCGTAGTAACGGATACCGATATCTTTTGCCCACCATAATAACGTGTTGTGACAGAGAGAGAGAGCACAAGGAGTACACATACATACAAGCGGATGGTTGCCTGTTGATTCGATGCAGGAGCCATTGCCACTAGGGAACTGAAGCCACTACGCTGATGGACAGCGTCTGAGCTTCACGCGCATACGGTGGTCTTGGTTGGTGGTCGTGTACGGCAGCACCAATCATTCCCACATGTGTGCGCACCGTATCGCTGCAGCAGGAGGTATCAGAAGAGAGAGAGAGAGAGTGTTCACAGCACACACGATCAATACTGGCGTCCCTCTCATGCGCGGTGAAGCAACAGTAACAAGCTCCATCTCTCTCCAAGCCCTTGGAGCGAGGCACGATCGATCAACGACGTACGTGGGAGTGTATGGTGGCCGAGGCAAGGGAGTACTGGGCTTCTATCGAGACATATCATCGCCATCATCGCCATCTTGTTGTTGTCATCGTGCGATGCGGCACTCGAACGGCGCAAAGGATGCGCCAAGATCCTCACCGATTGGCTGCAACGTGGCTTGGCATATGCGCATCCCTCTTCACAAGCGAGAACATCAGTCGCATCGATGGCGAGAGAGCGATAGGGCAGAAGAGACACACGGCCAACCATCGATGTGCGTGGGTTCAAGTGCGCGAGGAGGAGTATCTCCTCTGATTCAGCTCCTCCACAATCGTGTGGTTTGCGATCCGAAGGAGACAAGGCTTGCGCGAGACAAACACCCACCAGCACCGAGCAGGACCGAGCAGCAAGCGGGAGGGAGGAGGTAAAAAGATGAAGGGTACAACACACGCGCTGTTCCACACCTCAGTGATGCAATGCCGGGCTTCTGCACTAACGGTCCCCCACCACCGCGGTACAGAACGCGCCGGACGAGGTTTAACTTTGCTGTTCGGATGGGGAGCGGTGCATTCCTCGTGGTATGGTCGTACCCGATGCTCTCTGCCTCCATCCTCCCTCTTGTATCCCTCGATCATCGCCTCTCTCATCGCCTCACATCTCTTCTTTTTCTGCCGACGAGTCAGGAGGAGCCGCCAGTGGTGGCGCGCAGCAGCAGGAGATGCAATGAGAGCTGCTCCCGACAAGCTGCCGGCGCTCGCTCTCTTTGTTTGTATTGGCTTCTCGAGCTCCGACAAATCAGGCGAGAAACAATCGGGACTCACTCTTCTTGTGCTGCTGCTGCTGCTGCTGCAGTTGCAGGTGCATCCTCTGCTTCTACTTCCTGCTCTTGCTGCCAAAGCGATTGAACACAAACGAGTCTCCAAGCAAGCTCTCTGCTCCATCTCCGACTCGATAGTCCTCGGTGCGGCCCTCGATCGAGAACGATCCTGCCTCGCCGATCGGCACTCCTCGCTCCTTCCTGTCTCGCATTGCATGGAGCGACTGGCCCAGCACTCCATGAGGCGTGCCAATGTCGGCTCGCTCCAACCTCACCGACAGATCGAGGAATCGACGAGGGAACGGCGTGTGCCAACGCTTATCGACCTCGTCGAAGCCTTCCTCGACCATGAAGATCGAGAACGAGAACGACGGCGTCGTGACGATCACTCGCCCGACGATCCGCTGCTTGGCCTCCGGCAGGCCAAAGTCCTCGCCCGACATCGCATCGACGAACACCTCGCGCTCGACACGGAGCTCTCCGTCGACCAGCAGAACCGCATGATGATTCTGCTCGTCAGCAGGTCGATGATCGATCGTCACCGAGCCGACGCGGCGATGAGAGCCGCCATCGATCACCACCGAGTGGTTGCGGAACTTGATGCCGATGGCTGTGATGAACTCGCCAGGGAGGTTGAGATGCTCGGTGGCTCGCACCGATCCAAAGAGCGCGTTGAACTGCACCCCCGAGTCGGTGAGGAAGTTGTAAACGCTTCCCAGCTCGCCGACAAAGTCGTATTGCTGGCCGTCGAAGCCGACGAGATGAGGATCTCCCGATGCCGAGGCGCTCGATGTGACGGTCAGCGTGGCAGCCGATGTGGTGGTCGATACTCCGGCGGCGGAGGTGAAGGTGGCCGAGTAAGTGTTGCCGTTGAAGGCCAGAGTCGTTGGATTGGTGGTGAACGAGGGCGATGTTGCTCCCATGATCGCACCTCCGAGCGCCGATCGTCGACGAGTGACCGAGCCAGTGAACGACCACTGCACGGTGGCGTATCCAGTGGCGGCGGCAGTGAAGGTGGCCGTCGATCCGACCGACACCGACATCGACATGGGCTGGAGAGTGATGATGGGAGCGACGTTCGAGTCGTACCACACTGCTCGTCCATAGCCGCTGCTGAAGCCCGGGTCTCCCACGAACACAGTGGCGGCGTCGCTCGAGATTGCGACCTGCCCGCCCTCAGGGATGGTTGCGATCACGGAGCCAGAGGTGGCCGAAGCGACGGTTGTCGAAGAGGAGCCATCAGTGAGAGCAACGGTCGATCCGTCAGGAGTGATTGCCACTCCATTGTACGGAGCACCACTGACCATGACTGGGGTGGAGAGCGACAAGGAGCCCATCGTGTTGAGCAACGAGAAGATGGGAGAGGTTGGATCGTCGCTGTCTGCACAAGCGATGGCGGTGGCGCCAGAGGAAGATTGCGATGATGCAGCCAGGCTTTGGCAAGCCACTGAGAGAGGCATCGAGGGAGCGATGACGAATTGGCTGGTGCTCGAGTCCCAGCCGTAGATGATGGTTTGTATGTATGCGTCGCTCACAGCAAGGGCACTTGCATCGGGAGCGAGTGTGAGTGCGTTGACGCCAATGGTCGTGATGGTTTGCGTGAGAGTGTACGACGATCCCGACAAGTGGTAAATCGCAATGGTTGTACCAGGGTAGTAAGGAGCCACGGCAAGAGTGGAGCCGTCCTCCGAGAGATCGGGTTGGAAGGCGTTGGCGATCGTCGCAAACGGTGTCGAAGGATTCGATGTCTGATACACGGCCACGTAAAAGGTGCCGGCAGACCCATCAGCGCAAGGGACGGCAAATATGTTGCCGCTCGACGACACCAATGGAGCTGAAATGAAGAACCAGCTGGTGCACGGAGATGGCAACGAAAGGGAGGTTTGCGTGGTGGTTGCGCCTGGCGATGCCGCGACTGCAAGGACCGGCGCAGCAGTGCTAAACGGTGAAGATACCGACAACGATACCAAGCCGTTGCCCGACATTGCGACATAGCTGCCTTGGCCAACGATCGAGTCGCTTGCGCGAAGCGTGTAGCTCACCGCCGCAGCATCACCAACCAAGAGAACCAACATCATCATCAACGCCACGAGGCACGACGAGACGGGCGGCGACGAGAACCATGCGACACATGACTTGTCGCGCGAACAAGCCATCGCGAGACGATCGACTGGAACAGCCACGCCGATACGAGATGAGACGAGAGCAAGGCGGCAAGGCGGCAAGGCGGCAAGGCGGCAAGGCGGCAAGGCGGCAAGGCGGCAAGGCGGCAAGGCGGCAAGGCGGCAAGGCGGCAAGGCGAACAAGCAAAGGAGCAGCTGGCTCATATCGGTAAGGCCAAACAGTACTCTGAGACTCAATACGAGGATCCCAGGCGGCACCAAGCCGCTCGGGCGCCTGTCGTGGAATAGAAACCAAACGCTGCCTTGGTGAGCTTATGCAATACTTCCCGCCGCGAGCTCACTTGCTTGTTTGCTTGCGCGCTCGCTGTCTGCTTGCACCATACCGCAATCGATCGAGCAACCGTTCGCTCGAACGCCGCCCCTTGTTGAATGGCTTCCCGCTGGCCAAGGCAGTATCAACGAACACAAGTACGCGAGGCGTGGCACGAGATTTGTATGCGATTGTGCGTGGTAGAGAAGGGGAGAGCGTAACGACCGAGACAGGGTGCAGCAGACGTGTTACTGTCGCTATCGATGATTTAAGTGAGCGTGTTTGATGATTCATTGGTATTGGAGGCCTGTGGCAATGCCGCGTGTTTGATCACGTGCACTTACGTGTGCGATGTGCGCGAATGTGCGCAAGATCAAAGGAGCGGTGCATTCCTCGTGGTATGGTCGTACTCGATGCTCTCTGCCTCCATCCTCCCTCTTGTACCCTTCGACCATCGCCTCTCCCACCATTCCGCGAGCACGCTGCGCCACCGGCTAGTACCGCCAATGCCGCACCGAAAGCTGCTTCTCCGTGCGTCGGTTTTTCGCATTTTCGCCCCCTGCCGCACTGTTCTTGGCTTCTCCGCCCTCCCTCTCGCGCGCCGCATCATGAAGCCTCGTCGTGGAGCCTCCCCCTGTGCCCTCTGCAACATCCGAAGAAAGTCGCTGCCACGCACATTGAAACTCTCTGGGCAATACTACTCGATGGGAAAAATACGGTTCGAGTTACCGAAAGATGTGCCGCACAAGGACCAGCATTGCAAGGCATGCGATACGTGTTACTTCAAGCTGCGACACGCGATTAACTCGCAGGTGCGCACATACACACGTCTAGTTTGACTTGAAACAGATGGATATGGTGCAGCAGAGTCGATTGATCCTTAAAAACCGCATTGGGTCGTTGCTGCGCGGTAGGCAGTTGAAGAACCGCTCAGTGCTGCTGTAGCGGCTCAAGCGCTCTGGCCGCCCTCCTCTCTCGTCTCTACACGAGCGATGCTGGCTGCTTGCCGTTGCTCGTGGTGCTCGCCGCGCTGGCGGCCGAGCGATCGACGAACATGTTGAACACGAACGAGTCTCCGAGCAACGAGTCGTCTCGCACTCGATAGTCGCCAATCGATCCTTCGATCTCGAATTCGCCTCGTGTCGATGACGATGTCGAAGACGTGTGGCGACGCTTGTTCACGCTCCTCGGCGCCGACTGACCGAGGATTCCATGAGGAGCGGCGTCGCTCTTGAGCATCGTCACTCGCACATCGAGGAACCTCCTTGGGAATGGAGTCACGAGCCGATGCGTGAGGCTGCTGATGCCGCTCTCGGCAAAGAACACCTCGACTCGATACTGATCGGCAATCTCGATCGTCACCACTCCAGCAATGTGCTCGAGATGCGGCAGTCCGAATCGATCGCCGAAACTCGGTGGATCGAGCCACTCGATGCTCGCCAATGTCTCGGTTGGCGATGCTCGTTCGTCGGGCCACCGAGCTCGCAACGGCTTGCCATCGAGCAGCGCCGTTCCTTGGCGATCGAACGATCCGGCATCGACCAACACCGAGTGGTTGTCGAACTTGATTCCTGCCTCGAGAATGAAGAGGCCCGGGAGGTCGAGGTGGCTGGTGGCTCGAACTGCACCGAGTCGCACGTTGAGCTGGAGGCTCGTGTCGGTGACGAGGTTGTACACTCCATGTCGCTCGCCGACAAGCTCGTACTTCTGGCCGTCGAATCCCATCACGTGCGGATCTCCCGATGCCGAGCCCGACGAGCCTCCGCCGCCGCCGCCACCGCCACCACCGCCGCCACCGCCGCCGCCGCCGCCCCCCGAGACGGTCAGTGTGGCGATCGAGGTTGTGGTGGTCGATAAGCCAGCGGCGGAGGTGAAGGTGGCCGAGTAAGTGTTGCCGCTGAAGGCCAGAGTCGTTGGATTGGTGGTGAACGAGGGCGATGTTGCTCCCATGATCGGAGTTCCGAGCGCCGATCGTCGACGAGTGACCGAGCCAGTGAACGACCACTGCACGGTGACGTATCCAGTGGCGGCGGCAGTGAAGGTGGCCGTCGATCCGACCGACACCGACACCGACATGGGCTGGAGAGTGATGATGGGAGCGACGTTCGAGTCGTACCACACTGCTCGTCCATAGCCGCTGCTGAAGCTCGGGTCTCCCACGAACACAGTGGCGGCGTCGCTCGAGATTGCGACCTGCCCGCCCTCAGGGATGGTTGCGATCGTGGTACCGGTGGTGGCCGAAACGACGATTGTCGAAGAGGAGCCACCAGAGAGAGCAACGGTCGATCCGTCAGGAGTGATGGCCACTCCATTGTACGGAGCACCACTGACCATGACTGGGGTGGAGAGCGACAAGGAGCCCATCGTGTTGAGCAACGAGAAGATGGGAGAGGTTGGATCGCCGCTGTCTGCACAAGCGATGGCGGTGGCGCCAGAGGAAGATTGCGATGATGCAGCCAGGCTTTGGCAAGCCACTGAAAGGGGCATCGAGGGAGCGACGACGAACTGGCTTGTGCTCGAGTCCCAGCCGTAGATGATGGTTTGTATGTATGCGTCGCTCACAGCAAGGGCACTTGCATCGGGAGCGAGTGTGAGTACGTTGATAAAAATGGAGGTCGAGATGGTTTGAATGAGGGTGTACGATCCCATCGACAACTGGTAAATCGCGATGGTTGTACCAGGGGAGGAAGAAGCCACGGCAAGGGTGGAGCCGTCCTCCGAGAGATCGGGAAGTAAGGCGTTGGCGATCGTCGCAAACGGTGTCGAAGGATTCGATGTCTGATACACGGCCACGTAAAAGGTAGACCCATCATAGCAAGGAACGGCAAACATGTTGCCGCTCAACGACACAGACGGAGGTGCAGAGATCCAGTTGCTGCACAGAGCAGGCAAAATGGGCGAGGTTTGCGTGGTGGTTGCGCCTGGCGATGCCGCGACTGCAAGGACCGGTGCAGCGGTGCTGGACGTTGAAGGCGCCGACAACGATACCAAGCCATTGCCCGACATTGCGACATAGAAGCCTTGACCTTGGTTGGGAGCGGTGCCAACGATCGAGTCGCTTGCGCGAAGCGTGTAGCTCACCGCCGCAGCATCACCAACCAAGAGAACCATCATCATCATCAACGCTACGAGGCACGACGAGACGGGCGGCGACGAGAACCATGCGACACATGACTTGTGGCGCGAACAAGCCATCGCGAGACGATCGACTGGAACAGCCACGCTGAGACGAGAGCAAGGCGGCAAGGCGAACAAGCAAAGGAGCAGCTGGCTCATATCGGTAAGGCCAAACAGTACTCTGAGACTCAAGACGAGGTTCGCCCAAGCTGGGTGGAATAGAAACCAAACGCTGCCTTGGTGAGCTTATGAAACACACCTTCCCGCCGCGCTTGTTTGCTTGCGCGCTCGCTGTCTGCTTGCTCCATACCGCAATCGATCGAGTACTACTACACTGATCATATGTACTTACGTGTGCGATGTGTATGTGCGCCATCCTCGTGGTATGGTCGTACTCGATGCCCTCTGCCTCCATCCTCCCTCTTGTACCCCTCGACCATCGCCTCTATCTTCGCATTGAGGCGCTCGTGAAGAGTCGCAGTGATGCTCAAGGTACTGATCTCTATCTCTCGCCCTATGAACAGCTGTCACCTCGGTCACGCAACTCAACACCAAAGCAGCGGGACGAGATCCATCTCTTTTCCGGGGCACGAAATCATACCCCGGCCGTGTTTCCGCGAGCGCGATGCGCGGATCTTGATTCGCGGTTCCGACGGAACGCCAAGGCTGCTGGATAAAACAGCTCGACATCGGAATCCATCCTCTTCATCAATCCATCCAACCTCATCAATCCAGCCCACCTCATCAAATCCCCACCTCACCCAATCCCACAACACCTGCTACACACGCGAGAATGTCGACCACGTGTGACGTAATGGTATTACGTGGTGGGTTGCGGAAGCGTATGGTATGGGTGTGGGAGCGAGCGGGACAGAGTAAGGACACAGTAATGAGGGGGGGCAGGTGAAGGTGGGTGTGTGGTGCCTGCCTTCCCTTTAGTCAGGTGGTGTTATAAAGTTAGCGATGACGTCACGACACACGGTGCTCTACGTCCTTGTCTAGTCCTGATGGCTCGCGGTGCTATGACGTGGCGGCCACTCCAGTGCTTGTTGACTCATCCCACGCTGTGGTGTGATGATCGATACGTCACATTCCTCCCATCCAGCGAAGCGATATCTCTCAAGTATCGATCACTCGAACTTGGTGGGTGCCCTGATGAGTCGTCCTCGACGTGATCGGTTGCTGGCACTCGGCACAGTCATGTCCTCCCACTCCTCAGTCGTAGATTGTGGTACTGTTGATGTCGTTGTCGTGGTTGAGGTCATCGTAGCTGACGTCTCAGCTGCAGGTTCCTCAGCGAGAATTGTCTCGTTGACCGGTTCCAGTTCCGTGTCCGGTTGATCGTCGTCGGGTTCACTTGTCCGACGGCGCTTAGCTGCTTGCTCATCGTCCTGATCGTGGTGGTTCTCTCCACGAAGCATGGCGAGTCGATGGAACTCATCGGCGGCAGGCGACGATGCGAGTTGAGAGGCCTTGACCCAGATGGGTCGAGCGTATCCTTCTCGTTCGACGCGGTACTGTTCTTGTCCTTCGTGCACTCGGTGCTCGGTGATGCGTCGAATCTCATGCTCTCCTCCTTGCGCTCGTGCTCGCTTGCGTCCTCTCTTGCCCGGGTTGATGGCTCGTTCTTCGTGCTCCTTCATCTCCTCCCATCCAGGACGAGTTATCTCCGTGAGAGAAATCGTCCGATCAGTGTACGGGCTGAGTCGCGACTTGTTGTAGGTGCGAGGCTTGCCGTTCGAGTACAGTATCGTGACCGTGTTGTTGTCGTTGTCCTTGAGAACGGAGAACGGTCCAACCCAGGGTACGTCGAGCTTGCCCTTGGAATCCTTGAACAGCAATACGAGATCTCCGTTCTGATACGAGGTCTGCGGCTTGGCTGCCTTGTTGAAGTTGCGTTCCTGTCGCTTGGCGGCTCTCGCTCGGTTCTCTTGTGCCTGAGCGCGTATCTCGTTCCAGTACTTGATGTTGTGCGTTCGCCAGTTGTCCGGATCGATAGCATCCAATCGATCGGTGCACAGCAGACGTTCCCCAACGGTGTACGGCTCTCGACCAAACATCATGAAGAATGGTGTTTGTTGTGTCGACTCCTGACGCGAGGTGTTGTACACGTTGGTGGCATACGGCAAGTAGGCGTCCCAGTCGTTCTTCTTCTTGTTGACGACCGACGATAGGATGTCGCACAGCGTCTTGTTGAAACGCTCGGTGAGTCCGTTGGTGGCTGGATGTTGTCCGCTCGTGAGCAGTCGCTTGATCTCAAGGTCGATGCACAGTGCATTGTTGATCTTGGCAACGAACGGTGTTCCTCGATCGGTGAGGATCTCACGCGGTGCGCCATACACGAGTATCACATCATTGAGTAACACTCGAGCAATCTCATCCGCGTCCTCCTTCTTGATGGCTGCCGTGATGGCGTAGCGAGTGAAATGGTCGGTGATAACCACGACTCCGATATGACCTTTGTCGGTGATCGCGAAGCCCTTGAGTACATCCATGCTGATCCTCGACCAAGGTGCGTCAGCGCTGAGTATCGGTCGGAGGAGACCGTCTTGCTTCGGCTTCAGCTTGCGGCAGAGACAGTGCTGGCAGCTCTTGACCCACTTGATGCCGTCCGTGCCCATGCGTCTCCAGTAGTACTTGGCGTACAGGCGTGGGAGTGCTCGAGAGGTTCCCATGTGTCCGGCGTGCTCGTGGCACAGGCGGAGTACCGGGTCCTGCAGCTTCTTGTATCGAATGTCGCTGGCTCCGATCCGAGTTGAAATGAAATGTCGGCCATGCCGGCAATGGATAGTTGTTTGTTGTCCGCGATGGTGAGTCGCGGTCCGTCGTAAGGTACTGTTGTGATGTGTGCGAGATTGGCTGCTTGAGTGCTGAAGATCGTCGTGACACAACCAGGGTCGATGATTGCGTCGAATCGATGTCCGCGTACTGTGATCGGACATCGAAATACTGGCCGCATAGCTTCAACTCCGCGGCGATGGCCTCGGGCTTGTGCTCTCCAGCACCCGTCTGACGATGTCCTCAAGCAGCTCCTTCGGCACATGGCTGTCGCTGCTTGTCGATGTCGATTGACCGCGGTTGTCGTTGGAGCGCCGGGTGTCATGCAAGGGACGCTCTCGACACTGCTTGGCCATGTGGCCGGTCTTTCCGCAACGGAAGCAACTGCCGCGCGGAAAGGGTTGCTGACGTGGAAAGTCGCGACGATCCTCTCGGTCAACAGCGAGAGCGACGTCGCGGCGTCCGGTCGATGCCGACCTCGGCGTGCTTGGCTCCGCCGCAGTAGCCGGTGTGGTGAACGTCGGCATCTGCATCGGCGAGATTGGTGTCGCTGGTGCGAATGATCTCGCTGGTCCTCCTGGCGTCATCGGTTGCGCCATCGGTTGGGCGACTGAAGGTCCGGTAACTGAGATCAAGGATCCCATCGGCGCAGGAGGTACGTTCATCATCCACTGCGATGCCTGGCCTGATGCTTGCCAAGCCGGGGTCGCGATCGGAATCATGAATCGACGATGGAACTCCTCCTCAATGGTCTTCGCGACCTGGAGCACCTTCTCCATCGAATCCAAGTCCTCTGCTGACTTCTTCCAGATCTCGAGTTGGAGATGTTCGTGCAGAGCCAGGATGAACGAATGGCAATCTGCTGAAGTCGGTTTGGCTCCGAGAGCGTCGCCGAATCGATAATAGAATCGATCCACAGTCTCGTCGGGCTGTTGACGAAGGGTACGAACAAAAATCTTACGCTGGCTCCTGTCGTTCTCGGTCTCGTACATCTTGCGAAGGAATTCCTTCGCAAGAAAGCTTGGTCCGTCGTAGCCTGTTCATTCCCGCGAAGCAAGTCCCCCAAACGTCGTTGAGGTTCTGGTCCGAGGTTCTGGAACATCCTGTCGAAGACCTTCTCCGGCTTGGACCGGATGACCATCGGACCCATCCTCGAGATCCACTCGTGGATGGATTGCGGTGGTGCGCACATACACAGGCGTAGTTTGACTTGAAACAAATGGATATGGTGCAGCAGAGTCGATTGATCCATTGGGTCGTTGCTGCGCGCTAGGCAGTTGAAGAACCGCTCAGTGCTGCTGTAGCGGCTCAAGCGCTCTGGCCACCCTCCTCTCTCGCCGCGCAGGTGCGCAGAAGCGCATCCTCTTGCAATGTCGTACACGCCTCTGACCACATATTACGTGTGCGCAGGGAGGAAGCATCAAGGGCGATGGAGGAGCGTCGAGTAGGATGGTTAGCAACGCCAGCAACAGCTTGGCACCGCCACCGCCACGCTCGCCGCCGGCGGCAGCATTGGCCGACCTCCCACCGATGCCAACGAGGCCACTGTCGATCTCGACGGCGATACCGACGCCAGTACCGATGACGCCGACATTGACGATGCCGACAGCAGTCGTGGCTCTCTGTCCCCGCTGCCACACTCGCGAATCGTTGGCGGAAGGGAAATGGCTGAGAGCGCACATCAATCCAGCTCGGGTGGGCCCGACTGGGGAGTATCTCGCGACAGCCGCCTGTCCATGTGCTGACTCAATCTTGGGTGGCACTCCGACACACACACAGAGGCGCAGCTATCTTATCTTATCCTGCTCAAGCAGAACGACTAATGTGTACATTGTGCCTTCCAAACAAACGAAACTAACAAACAAACTATCTACACGACATACGACATTCCACATTCCGCACACACAAACACATTATCCAACCGACAGTATTGAGTATTCACCACTAAGGCACACGTCAATGAGCCACCAGTCGCTCGAATGGAACCATCTTGTGTGCACATTGGTTGCTTCCATATGTGCAGCCGTTGCGGCGTGCACGGGTGGCGAGTACCAGGTCATTGCTGATCCAACACCGCAAGACACATCACGGACGAGCACAAGCAGTGAGAAATGAGTGGCGAGAACCTCTGCAACTCTGAAAGAGTGCGCTTGGTCTGGCAGCTGCATCGGAAGGCGGATTGGAGCATTTCGAGTGGGAGGAGGACGACGACGATCTGCCAGGTTGTTGGACGCGCGAACACAAGCAAGCGCATTGCCACTCGATGCATATGTGCTGGTGGTAAACTGATCGGCAAAGTAGGATGTTAGATGCGGATAGACAGCTTGTTGGTGGGCTGAAGACTGCACACGATATGGAAGCGCTGTACAGCGCTGACATGTGTGCGCGCACCGTATCGCTGCAGCAAAAGGTATCAGGAAAGAGATCAATACTCGCGTCCCTCTCATGCGCGGTGAAGCAACAGTGACAAGCTCCATCTCTCTCCAAGCCCTTGGAGAGAGCGAGGCACGATCGATCAACGACGTACGTGGGAGTGTATGGTGGCCGAGGCAAGGGAGTACTGGGCTTCTATCGAGCCATATCATCGCCATCATCGGCATCTTGTTGTTGTCATCGTGCGATGCGGCACTCGAACCGCGCAAAGGATGCGCCAAGATCCTCGCCGATTGGCTGCAACGCGGCTTGGCATATGCGCATCCCTCTTCACAAGCGAGAACATCAGTTGCATCGATGGCGAGAGAGCGATGGGGCCATTCGCGAGGCCACGAGCCCCACGAGAGCAGCACAGAAGAGACACACGGCCAACCATCGATGTGTGCGTGTGTGCAAGTCCGCGAGGAAGAGTATCTCTCCTCTGATTCAGCTCCTTCAATGGCGGGCCAGCGACCGAGAGCAGCAGCAGCACCTGGACCTCGAGCGCGCAGCCAAGCAAAAGACGCAGACCGGTCTTCGCGACCCCACGTCCTGCCTCCTGCCCACCTCCCACCCGACGACCCCCGAGATCACAGCCCGCCTCGGCGCTCGGTCCATCGATCGACGCTGCTTGCTCACTCAGTGTCGCTCTCGTTGTACCGTGTTGGAGGGAGATGGTTTATTCGGTGTCACTGGTTGTTGTGGTTGTGGTTGTTGTGGTGGATGCAGATCGCCTTGATCGCATGCGGCAGCCTTGCAACCGCGCGAGGAACAAGGAGCGACCGCTCTCTCGTCTCTACACGAGCGATGCTGGCTGCTTGCCGTTGCTCGTGGTGCTCGCCGCGCTGGCGGCCGAGCGATCGACGAACATGTTGAACGCGAACGAGTCTCCGAGCAACGAGTCGTCTCGCACTCGATAGTCGCCAATCGATCCTTCGATCTCGAATTCGCCTCGCGTCGATGACGATGTCGATGACGTGTGGCGACGCTTGTTCACGCTCCTCGGCGCCGACTGACCGAGGATTCCATGAGGAGCGGCGTCGCTCTTGAGCATCGTCACTCGCACATCGAGGAACCTCCTTGGGAATGGAGTCACGAGCCGATGCGTGAGGCTGCTGATGCCGCTCTCGGCAAAGAACACCTCGACTCGATACTGATCGGCAATCTCGATCGTCACCACTCCAGCAATGTGCTCGAGATGCGGCAGTCCGAATCGATCGCCGAAACTCGGTGGATCGAGCCACTCGATGCTCGCCAATGTCTCGGTTGGCGATGCTCGTTCGTCGGGCCACCGAGCTCGCAACGGCTTGCCATCGAGCAGCGCCGTTCCTTGGCGATCGAACGATCCGGCATCGACCAACACCGAGTGGTTGTCGAACTTGATTCCTGCCTCGAGAATGAAGAGGCCCGGGAGGTCGAGGTGGCTGGTGGCTCGAACTGCACCGAGTCGCACGTTGAGCTGGAGGCTCGTGTCGGTGACGAGGTTGTACACTCCATGTCGCTCGCCGACAAGCTCGTACTTCTGGCCGTCGAATCCCATCACGTGCGGATCTCCCGATGCCGAGCCCGACGAGCCTCCGCCTCCGCCTCCTCCTCCTCCTCCGCCGCCGCCACCGCCTCCGCCGCCGCCGCCGCCGCCCCCCGAGACGGTCAGTGTGGCGATCGAGGTTGTGGCCGATAAGCCAGCGGCGGAGGTGAAGGTGGCCGAGTAAGTGTTGCCGCTGAAGGCCAGAGTCGTTGGATTGGTGGTGAACGAGGGCAATGTTGCTCCCATGATCGCACCTCCGAGCACCGATCGTCGACGAGTGACCGAGCCAGTGAACGACCACTGCACGGTGACGTATCCAGTGGCGGCGGCAGTGAAGGTGGCACTCGATCCGAGAGACACCGACATCGACATGGGCTGGAGAGTGATGATGGGAGCGACGTTCGAGTCGTACCACACTGCTCGCCCATAGCCGCTGCTGAAGCTCGGGTCTCCCACGAACACAGTGGCGGCGTCGCTCGAGATTGCGAGCGAGAAATCTCCCACAGGGATGGTTGCGATCGTGGTACCGGTGGTGGCCGAAACGACGATTGTCGAAGAGGAGTAAGTGAGAGCAACGGTTGATCCGTCAGGAGTGATGGCCACTCCATTGTACGGAGTGCCACCGATCATGACTGGGGTGGAGACCGACAAGGAGCCCATCGTGTTGAGCAACGAGAAGATGGGAGAGGTTGGATCGCTGGTGTCTGCACAAGCGATGGCGGTGGCACCAGAGGAAGATTGCGATGATGCAGCCAGGCTTTGGCAAGCCGCTGAAAGGGGCATCGAGGGAGCGACGACGAATTGGCTGGTGCTCGAGTCCCAGCCGTAGATGATGGTTTGTACGGCTGCGTCGCTCACAGCAAGGGCACTTGCATCAGGAGCGAGTGTGAGAGCGCCGATTGTAGTGGAGGGTGAGATGGTTTGCGTGAGGGTGTACGATCCCATCGACAACTGGTAAATCGCGATGGTTGTACTAGATGGGTAAGAAGCCACGGCAAGGGTGGAGCCGTCCTCCGAGAGATCGGGAAGGTAGGCGTTGGCGATCGTCACAAACGGTGTCGAAGGATTCGATGTCTGATACACGGCCACGTAAAAGGTAGACATATCAACGCAACCGACAGCAAACATGTTGCCGCTCAACGACACCGATGGAGCTGAGATGAAGGTCCAGCTGGTGCACGGAGATGACAAAGAAGGGGAGGTTTGCGTGGTGGTTGCGCCTGGCGATGCTGCGACTGCAAGAACCGGTGCAGCGGTGCTGAGCACTGAAGGCAACGACAACGATACCAAGCCGTTGCCCGACATTGCGACATAGAAGCCTTGCTCTTGGGAGGGAGTAGTGCCAACGATCGAGTCCGTTGCGCGAAGCGTGTAGCTCACCGCCGCAGCATCACCAACCAAGAGAACCAACATCATCATCAACGCCACGAGGCACGACGAGACGGGCGGCGACGAGAACCATGCGACACATGACTTGTGGCGCGAACAAGCCATCGCGAGACGATAGACTGGAACAGCCACGCCGAGACAAGACGAGAGCAAGGCGGCAAGGCGGCAAGGCGGCAAGGCGGCAAGGCGGCAAGGCGGCAAGGCGGCAAGGCGGCAAGGCGGTAAGGCGAACAAGCAAAGGAGCAGCTGGCTTATATCGGTAAGGCCAAACAGTACTCTGAGACTCAATACGAGGATCGCAGGCGCCACCAAGCCGCTCGGGTGGAATAGAAACCAAACGCTGCCTTGGTGAGCTTATGCAATACTTCCCGCCGCGAGCTCACTTGCTTGTTTGCTTGCGCGCTCGCTGTCTGCTTGCACCATACCGCAATCGATCGAGTACTACTGTACACTGATCACGTGTACTTTCGTGTGCGATGTGCGCGAATGTGCGCCATGAGGTGCATTCCTCGTGGTATGGTCGTACTCGATGCTCTCTGCCTCCATCCTCCCTCTTGTACCCCTCGACCATCCCCTCTATCTTCGCATCGAGGCGCTCGAGAAGAGTCGCAGTGATGCTCAAGGTATTGATCTCTATCTCGCCCTATGAACAGCTGTCACCTCTGTCACGCAACTCAACACCAAAGCAGCGGGACGAGATCCATCTCTTTTCCGGGGCACGAAATCATACCCCGGCAGCGTTTCCGCGAGCGCGATGCGCGGGTCTTGATTCGCGGTTCCGACGGAACGCCATGGCTGCTGGATAAAAGAGCTCGACATCGGAATCCATCCTCTTCATCAATCCATCCAACCTCATCAATCCAGCCCACCTCATCAAATCCCACATTACCTGCTACACACGCGAGAATGTCGACCACGCACACCATTGCACAGCTCCGATCGTTGTTCCCACAGTTGCCTGACGTCGCTATCGCCTTGCTTGCGATTGCGGTCACGCACGCCACCGGCTCATCTTCTGCTCCCATCGAGCAGGACCGTGAGATCCGCTCCCGTATCCCGCCTCCGCCTCCACCTCCGCCTCCTTCGCCTGCGCGAGTCCATTCGGACGACCGTGCCACGCCCGACCGCGAGGCGCTCATGCGATCCATTCGACAGGTCCGCCAGTCGAATCTGCGCTCGATCACGGCCTCAGGCGATCCGAATCTGGTAGCCTCTACTGCGGGCGCAGTGCGCCACGAGGTGTCTTGCGACATGTGCCGCAACGAGATTGTCGGCATCCGGTACAAGTGCTTTGAGTGCGCCGACTACAACCTGTGCAGTGCATGCGAGGAGCGTAATCTCCCCGGCGCCTACCACGCTGCCGACCACGCATTCCTCAAGCTCCGCCGACCATGGAACGGTCCGTCCACCAAGGCCCCCGAGCGAGTTCCATCGGCCGAGCTGGAGCGCTTGCATGCCGGGCTCGATTCGCTCCAGCGTCAGGTCGCCGAGATCCGCCAGCGCATCCAGGCGCCTCCGCCCCCGCCGCTCCCTCCGCCCCCGCCGCGCCGTCCAGTGATTGCGAGCCGCGCTCGCGAGTCAGCGACTCAAGCTTCCAAGCCGCGAATGCCCTACACCGAGCAGCTCCTCCAGCTGCAGCGTCTGGGAGCCGACTTTTACGAGGCACGCGTGGCCCTGTTGACTACCAACGGCAACCTCGACTCGGCGATCGACCTCTTGTTCCCGTGAACTGCCTGCTCGAGCGCTCCCTCTCTCACGAGAGATGCCCAATCTCCCTCTTGTAGATATTTGTCAATAGATGATGAGAATAAGATTGTTGTCGAATGAATGAATGAATGATATTGTACCAACAATAATAACAGAAGTCCAAAGTACACTTCAGAGGTATCGGTCGTGTGCGTTGCTATTTAGCTTGGCGATAGTATGCATCAAAGAGAGCTCGAAAGATCTCGAACATCAGCTCGTTCGGAAGCCATGGCGTGATTGATGATGCATCCGATATGCCTCTAATCATCATCAACTCGATGATATTGCTCGTGAATGAGCGATAGCTGTGAGCAATCAATCGATGATTCGATGGCGACCACTCGAACTCTTTGTGTGGATGTGGATACAATCCAATGCAATCCAATACAATCAGCAGTTGGTTCGAGACAATCGAATACAATCAATGATTGTGAATGTACTCACGCACCTCGATCATGGATCAACTGTGCGACATCATCAGAGTCTGCGACTTGTTCGGGAAGGAAGCCTTGATGCTGTCATTCGAGTCCGATACTCATTCAGTATACCTTGGTCTATCAATCTACCTGCCTCTCCATGGCGTACGTTGGTGATGGACTTGCTGGCGCCATGATCGATCAGACTCTTGACGGATCCAGGATGACCCCAAAGCGACGCCAGATGGAGAGGCGTGTTTCCGTACTCGTTGGAAGCATGTATGTCGGCGTGTCGGTCAAGCAGGAGCTCGACGCATCGATCGTGGCCATACATTGATGGATAGTGAAGAGGGGTATTGCGGTATCGACCGACAGCATTGACGTTGGCATGTCGATCAAGAAGGAGCTCGACGCATCGATCGTGGCCGTTGCGAGACGCCAAGTGCAGTGGTGTATTGTTGTCGTAATCAAGAGCATTGACGTTGGCATGTCGATCAAGAAGGAGCTCGATGCATTGAAGTTGGCCACGCCGTGATGCAATGTGAAGAGGAGTCAAGCTATTATCGATAGCGGCATTGATGTTGGCGCCGTGGTCAAGGAGAGAAACGAGACGTTCAATCGATCCGCGGCGTGTTGCATCAAGGAGAGCGAGATCGAGTTGGCGTTGATTGGGATGTGCCATGGTTGCGCTCGATCAATCGATCACGCGACGATGCGTCCAGGTGATGCCTTGATGATGTTCGATTCAATGCAAGACTGTGTTCAATCGAGAAGCCGAGCAGATCGATGTGGAGCACCAGCGATCGTGAGACAGGCAGCAGCGCAAGAAGGACCAGCCCGTTGTGCAAGCGAACAACTGGTCCAATCCAGCTTTTATTCGGGATGCGGGGAGCTAGTTCAATGCCATATTCATGTGTAGGGCTTTGGGATCAAGTGGGGTACCGGCTTCGCTGGTTACGCGTGTACCGAGCCAGTCAGTCAGAGATACAGCGTTTAGCTTTTTTGGCGAGTATGGCCCAATAAGCACGAAAGCCGGCTCCAGCAGCTCCGGCAAAAAAGATCGCCGACCCGACCGGAGTCGCCAGGGATAGGATCCCAGTAGCGCGATACCCCAGGTACATAAGGGAGCCACCCAAACCGGCACAACCCACGAACTGGCGGATTGCTCCAACGGCGATCTCCCGCGGGAGCGTCCTTAACCTCGCTCTGTGGCGATTCATATCGTATTCGGCCTCCGGCCGGGCGCTCTGTCTCGCAGCAGTAAAGCCTTTCCAATTGATGCGAACTTCTTCTAATTGGTCCAGACCGGCCCACCGTTTGGCATAGTACCAGCATCTCTCTCGGAAGGAGGAAAAGGTTGGAGCCTTCTTCTCGGCATCGGATTCCATCATCGCATCCCACACATTCGCCATTGGGAGCGTGGCGTTGAAGGGTGGTAAGCACCAAGAGAGTACCTGAGCTTTGACCTGAGCTCTGAAGGTCATTCAAAGAGGAACACGGGCGCACCATGCGACAAAAGTCAAACGCACCATGCGACAGAGGTCGCACGTATATGGTCGTACGGTGCGCTGGGCTCGGCTTAAATACCTTCCTCCTGTCCCACTCACACTTCCACCTTCACCTCCGCCACTACTCCACAACATCACCCCATTCCCTGCGCTTTTACGACGATGGCAGGAGACAAGGATCACATTGCCGAGGCCTTAGAACAGAAAGCTCCCGAGAAGCTACAGGAGTACTCAATCTTCCTGAATGGCGCTTCACGGCTCCAGGAGGCCTTGGACTCACGAGACGAGATTGCGTACCATGTGGACAAGATCAATGAGAGCCAAGCCAAGTTGTCAAGTGCCAACGAAGCCGACGTCAAGGCCGCATTGTTCACGATCAACGCCTCCCGCGCTCGCTTGAAGGCGAGCATCCTCGAGGTGGGGGCCCTTCTGGGACTCAGCGTGACAGTCACAGTCGGAGGCATTGTGTTGACGTACGGCAGCTTTCAAGCTTGCTTGTCGTGCGCCGCCAGTGCATTGGCAATCCATGTAACAATCACTGTTATCGGAGCGCTCGCCACGATCCTTGGAACGATCTCGGTTGTTCTGGTACTTGCTGCTGGCTTCAAAGCCGTGAAGACTCTGCTGTGTTCCTCGGACTCGCAACCGCAACAGTAAGCCCGATCGCGCATTGCGTTCTTCATTCTTTGTCAATCTACACTGTCCATAAAGTACGAAACTCAGTATCCTCACAAGAATTGCAATGGCGAAGGACTACGAGATATAGAGCTGTTGGAAATGCGGATTAGCAAGCCATTAGAGGCACGTTCATGAAGGGGCTAAGGCTGATTTGGCGACCAAGAGCTTCAGTAAGCCAGGTTCTCCTGTTATCACAGAGCTTTACTGGCTTTTTGTGTTCCTCAGCGCTCTCCTAACCGTACTGTGCCACGTGCATTTCATTTGATTGGTATATCATCATGGCAGAGCACAGCATAAGGCGCGAGGACTAAGACAGACAGACAGACAGACAGACAGACAGACAGACAGACAGACAGACAGACAGAAGTGGATTGGATGAAACCACAGCGGCTTACTTTGGTGGCTGCAAAGCTGGTTGTTGCTCAGTACCAGGCGCAATCGCTGGATTGGAAGTGGAGGAGGTGCAGAAGGCCCACAACGCAGAGGCGGCTGATCGATACGTCACAATCAAGACCGCTCCAACGAGTACCGGGCCAATTCCGATTGTTACGCACACAGCTGCAACCGCAGCCGTTACAGAAGCCCAAAATCCGACCCCACACAGCACAAGGCCTCCGACAGTGAAAAGGACACCGAGGCTGAACCTCGCGCCAATCTCCAAAAGAAGCTCCTTGAGTCTCGCTCTGTGACAATTGATGTCATACGTGGCTGTCGGGTCGGTAGCGAGCTTCTCTTTCGCCTGCTTGATTCGATTACAGCAAGCGATTATCTCCGGGTGCTGTTCGGCAGTAAAAAAGTAGTCGTTCACTATCTTTTGAGCAGCCTCCTTCTCAGCCTCGGATGGCTGCAATGCGGCGACAACGGGGCTGGCATCAGCGCCGACTGGGGGAGCGTTTACGGCCAGCGAGCTCGAAGTATTCCCCATTGGAAGCCAGGGCGTTGAAGGATGCAAAGCAACGGGGGAGTACTTGATCTTCGAGCTGAGCTCGGAAGGTCATGCAAAGTGGAACACTGGCGCACCATGCGACGGAGGTCGCACGTACTGGTCGTACGGTGCGCTCGGCTTGATTGAAAGACCTTCCTCCCGTCGCACACGCGCCTGCCATCTTCACCTCCGCCACTGCTCCACAACCTCTCTCTCCCATCCAGAACACAGGACTTTACATCTCGGCATGGATACGAACCGCTCCTCCGAGCCTTGCGAGCGTTCCACACTGTCAGTGCAGCGACCACCACCGTTAGTATCTACTACGGATCAACGCAACCAGGAGATTGCGTACCACGTGAGTACCATCCAACAATACCAACAGCAACTGACAAACATCGATCCGGCGGTAAGCCAGAACGCATCGTTTTCCATAAGGGCCTCTCGCGCTCGTCTACATGAGCTTGTAGTGGTCCAGCGTCAACGCAGTTGGTCGCCCCTTGTTCCTCTTCTCGTGGGTGGGGGTATGCTCCTCCTGTTACTCGCATTTTACTTGAGGCCAAGGACTCTGGTGCAATCGAGTGTCCCTACCAGCGCCGCTGTCGAAGCTTCGGCTGTCGTGACGGAACCGCCGTTTCTGGTGGTTACTCCGGTCATCAAAGTACTCAAAGCCATGCTGTCAGGCCAGGAGCTTCTGGATGCCATCAAAGCGCCAGACGGACCGAGCTAACGGCAGCAGCTTGTGGTAGTCGGCTGTCATTGTCAATGAACACATCTTCGCTCACTGTATCGCAGAAATGAGACGCCGAATGTCTAGCTAGTAATCCATCAGTTAATCAGATGGCGCCAATGAATCGATTGGCCTCATGAGGCACAGCGACTGCTTGATGCATCACCATCTCGAACGATATCTCGATCGATCAATGGATGGATGGATGGATCAATGGATTGATCAATGATGGACGGACTACTTGTTAGGTTGGTCCTTCTCGGAGAGCTTGACGTAAGTGTTGTCGTCTTGGTGCTTGTCGAGCTGTGCTCGAATCCATTCCATGTACTCGGCTCGAATGAGAAGATGCGTCGCGTCGAGCTGTTGCAGTATGAAGCGTTCGTCGGCTTGTGAGTCGAGGTACAGCAGATACTCTCGTAGGGTCTCATCGCTGTGCTCACGCATCGTGATCGTCATCGTCATCAAGCAGTGAGCGACCAGCGAGGTTGCGATATCGAACGCGCTCATCTGCGTTCGTATATCCGTACCAAGTCAGCAAGGCTCCCGCTCGACACTGTATCCTCGACGCCATATGTGTTATAATCCCAATCAATCAACGACTCTACGAGAGCCACACACACACGCAGACCAGATAACGAACACACGACTCCACGAAGCGAGATGAGATGGGAGCACCAAGCAGCAAGCAACAACATGACGAGATGCACTCGAATCCGCATCAAATCTCTCGATCCATCCATCGTGATCGATCTACTGTTCGATTCTCAATCCACAACATCAATCCGATTGGTGTCGATGAGAACGATAGCAATGGATGTATTGTTGATTGGATGCTGTTGAGCGTCTCACGAATCACAGAGAGATTGCACTCTCAACAATCCAATCCATTCGAGATGCCAAGCGACTCGACTCATTGCATTGTTGATCATGTGGATCGTTGGATTTGAGAGAGCGAGAGAGTAGGCGAGCGAGCGAGTGAGTATCAAGCATTGTGACGATGGACTTGGCGTATTGGAGAGGCTCTCGGGTTGGTCAATTCGATTGGCGACCAAGATTCGAGTTGGAGCATTCATCCGTTGATAGGTGCTGGTGCTTGGTTATCGAGGCTGGCGATGGTATGCATCAAAGAGAGCTCGAAAGATCTCGAACATCAGCTCGTTCGGAAGCCATGGCGTGATTGATGATGCATCCGACATGTCCCGAATCATCATCAGCTCGATGATGTTGCTCGTGAATGAGGGGTATCTGTGGGCAATCGATCGATGATTCGATGGCGACCATTCGAACTCTTTGCGTGGATGTGGATGGGCACACAATGCAATGCAATCCAATCCATTCCATCCAATCCAATGCAATCAGCAGTTGGTTCGAGACAATCGAATACAATCAATGATTGTGAGTGTGCTCACGCACCTCGATCATGGATCAACTGTGCGATATCGACTGAGTTTGCGACTTGTTCGGGAGTTTGGCCATCATTCTGGACATGACACAAACACAATGTCGTTGGTCGGTCAGTGGCTCGATCCAATCCAGATTGTGCGGGATCTCTATCAAGTTCCAAAGAATACGACACATGGAATCGAACAAACCAAAGACAATAGATTGGGAGAGATGGATGGTGGATGGCGCACGTTGGTGATGGACTTGCTGGCGCCATGGTCGATCAGGATCTCGATGCATTGGCGATTACCGTTGCGAGATGCTGCATGAAGTGGTGTGCTCTTGTTGTCAGTGGCAGCGTTGATGTTGGCATGTCGATCAAGAAGGAGCTCGATGCATTGATGATGTCCATTGATACATGCTGCATGAAGTGGTGTGATCTTGCTCCGGTTAGCACCATTGACGTCGGCATGTCGATCAAGAAGGAGCTCGATGCATTGATGATGGCCACCGCGAGATGCCCAATGGAGTGGTGGATTGTTGACGGTATCGACAGCATGGACGTCGGCATGTCGATCAAGAAGGAGCTCGATGCATTGATGATGGCCCTTGAGAGATGCCCAATGGAGTGGAGTAACTTTCCCGTACGCAGCAGCATTGACGTTGGCATGTCGATCAAGAAGTGATCGTATCTCGTCCAACCTGCCCTCTCGAGAGGCTTGAAGGAGAGCATCATTGAGACGTCGTTGCGAAGCCATGGTAGAGACGATCCATAACCACCAGCCAGAGATGGACAGCAGTATCGCCGAGCAAGAGCACCTGCCCGAGAGAGACGCAGCAGCAGCAGCGAGCGAGGCACGAGAGCAATGGCTCGATCGATCGATGGCGCTCGCATTCATTCATTGATAGGTGCTTGGTTATCGAGGCTGACGATGGTATGCATCAAAGAGAGCTCGAAAGATCTCGAACATCAGCTCGTTCGGAAGCCATGGCGTGATTGATGATGCATCCGACATGTCCCGAATCATCATCAACTCGATGATGTTGCTCGTGAATGAGCGATAGGTGTGGGCAATCAATCGATGATTCGATGGCGACCACTCGAACTCTTTGCGTGGATGTGGATGGGCATCCAATCCAATCCAATCCAATGCAATCCAATCCAATCCAATCAGCAGTTGGTTCGAGACAATCGAATCGAATCAATCGAATCAATGCTCACGCACCTCGATCATGGATCAACTGTGCGATATCGACTGAGGTTGCAACTTTTTCGGGAGTTTGGCCATCATTCTGGACATGACACAAACACAGCGTCGTTGGGTCAGTGACTCGACACAATCCAGATTGTGCGGGATCTCTCAAGAGCCAAAGACACGACTCATGGAATCGAACAAACGAGAGACATTGGATTGGGAGAGTTGGATGGTGGATGGCGCACGTTGGTGATGGACTTGCTGGCGCCATGGTCGATCAGAATCTCGATACATTGGTGACGGCCTTTGCGAGATGCCCAATGGAGTGGTGTGTTGCTATCGGAATTGACAACATTGATGTTGGCATGTCGATCAAGAAGGAGCTCGATGCATTGGTCGTGGCCTTTGCCAGATGCCAAGTGGAGTGGTGTGTTATTCTCGTTATCAGTAGCATTGATGTCGGGATGTCGGGCAAGGAGGAGCTCGATGCATTGATGATGGCCATTGATAGACGCCAAGTGAAGTGGAGAGTTGTTGCCTTCATCAAGAGCATCGACGTTGGCATGTCGATCAAGAAGGAGCTCGATGCATTGATGATGGCCATTGCGAGATACCCAATGAAGTGGAGAGTTGTTACCTTCATCAAGAGCATTGACGTTGGCATGTCGATCAAGAAGGAGCTCGACGCATTGATGATGGCCATTGACAGATGCATAATGGAGTGGCGTGTAGTTGTAGTTGTCAACAACATTGACGTTGGCATATCGATCAAGAAGGAGCTCGATGCATTGATGGTGGCCATTGACAGATGCATAGTGGAGCGAGGTGTTGTTGTAGAAATCAATAGCATCGATATCAGCATGTCGATCAAGAAGGAGCTCGATGCATTGATGATGGCCATTCCTTGACGCCTCATGAAGCGGGGTGCTATTCTCGTTATCAGCAGCATTGACATTGGCGTGTCGATCAAGAAGGAGCTCGACGCATTGATGATGGCCATTCCTTGATGCCTCATGAAGCGGAGCGTTGTCAAAGTAATCAACAGCATCGACATTGGCATGTTGATCAAGAAGAGATCGTATGTCGTCCAACCTGCCGTCTCGAGCAGCTTCAACAATTGCCTCATCAAGATATGGTTGCGAAGCCATGATTGAGACAATCCACAACCACCGACAAAGAGAGCGGACAGCAGTATCACTGAGCAAGAGCACCTGCCCGAGAGACGCAGCAGCAGCGAGCGAGGCACGAGAGCAATGGATGGCAGGTTCGATCTGCCACCTCGTAAACCAACTACGACATCGTCATCATATCAATTTTAGTGACCCACGATAATCATCACATCATGGTACGACGCTTCTTCTTGTTGTTGTGGTTTCCGTGGTGCTGTTTCGAGATCGATCGCATGCCCATGATGGGTGTCTCAAAGGAACGAGAAGATCTCGAACAAGAGCTCGTTCGGAATCATCGACATTGCCGAATCATCGACCACCGATCGAATCATCGTCATCGTCCAAACACCCACATCCCATCGATCCAACACACAAAAACACAGGCACCAACAAGCATCATTCGATCGTCACACGAGCCAATCGCTGGTTCCCTCTTTCGAATCGTGTGAGGGAGAAACTCAAGATCGACAAAGTGTACTGCCAATACTATCGTGCTCACAACGTGCATCAATCGAGAGACACAGATGCTCCATCATCATCAACAAGCATCAGGATCAAAGGAACGTCAGGTTGAGATCCGTACCACCGCCAATGCGCTTGTCAGAGCTGGCGATGGTATGCATCAAAGAGAGCTCGAAAGATCTCGAACATCAGCTCGTTCGGAAGCCATGGTGTGATTGATGATGCATCCGACATGCCTCGAATCATCATCAACTCGATCATGTTGCTCGTGAATGAGGGGTATCTGTGGGCAATCGATCGATGATTCGATGGCGACCATTCGAACTCTTTGTGTGGATGTGGATGGGCATCCAATGCAATGCAATGCAATGCAATACAATCCAATGCAATCCAATCAGCAGTTGGTTCGAGACAATCAATCCAATCGAATCAATGATTGTGAGTGTGCTCACGCACCTCGGTCATGGATCAACTGTGCGATATCCACAGAGTCTGCGACTTGTTCGGGAGTTCGGCCATCATTCTGGACATGACACAAACACAATGTCGTTGGTCGGTCAGTGGCTCGATCCAATCCAGATTGTGCGGGATCTCTCAAGAGCCAAAGACACGACTCATGGAATCGAACAAACGAGAGACATTGGATTGGGAGAGATGGATGGTGGATGGCGCACGTCGATGATGGACTTGCTGGCGCCATGGTCGATCAGGATCTCGATGCATTGATGATGGCCATAGCGAGATGCCCAATGGAGAGGTGTGTTGTCATTGGCATTGGCAGCATTGACGTCGGCATGTCGATAAAGAAGGATCTCGATGCATTGATGATGGCCATTGCGAGATGCCAAATGGAGTGGCGTGTTGCTGTTGTCATCAACAGCATTGACGTTGGCATGTCGATCAAGAAGGAGCTCGATGCATTGATGGTGGCGATTGGCAGATGCCACATGAAGTGGAGTGTAGGTGCTGTAAGTCACAGCATCGACGTTGGCATGTCGATCAAGAAGGAGCTCGATGCATCGATGATGGCCATCGAGAGATGCCACATGAAGTGGAGTGTAGTTGTTGTAAGTCACGGCGTGGATATTGGCACGTCTATCAAGAAGGAGCTCGACGCATTGATGATGGCCATTGCGAGATGCCAAGTGTAGCGGTGTGTAGTTGCTGAGATCAGTAGTATCGATGTCGGCATGTCGATCAAGAAGAGACCGTATCTCGTCCAACCTGCCCTCTCGAGCAGCTTCAAGGAGATCCTCATCAAGATATGATTGCAAAGTCATTGTCGAGGCACTTGCAAACAGACAGACAGACAGAGAGAGATATATGGACAACAGTATCACCGAGCAAGAGCACCTGCCCGAGAGACGCAGCAGCAGCAGCGAGGCACGAGAGCAATGATCGATGGAAGGATGGCTGCTTCGATGCTCCTTCCTTCCATCGATTCGCTCGTCGATCGATCGATGCATGCAGCTTGTGTGAATCATGAGATTCGTGTGATATTGAGAGAGATAAATAGCGATATCGTGACACAATGAGAGAGAGAGAGAGAGCCAGCGAGAGTGAGAGTGGGTCTTGATATCGCCAACCACTGTTTGATGTTTGTGCGCTTGTCAGAGCTGACGATGGTATGCATCAAAGAGAGCTCGAAAGATCTCGAACATCAGCTCGTTCGGAAGCCATGGCGCGATTGATGATGCATCCGACATGCGTCGAATCGTCATCAACTCGATGATGTTGCTCGCGAATGAGGGGTATCTGTGGGCAATCGATCGATGATTCGATGGCGACCATTCGAACTCTTTGTGTGGATGTGGATGGGCACACAATCCAATACAATCCAATACAATCCAATGCAATGCAATCAGCAGTTGGTTCGAGACAATCGAATACAATCAATGATTGTGAGTGTGCTCACGCACCTCGATCATGGATCAATTGTGCGGCATCGACTGAGGTTGCGACTTGTTCGGGAGTTTGGCCATCATTCTGGACATGACACAAACACAATGTCGTTGGTCGGTCAGTGACTCGATCCAATCCAGATTGTGCGGGATCTCTCTCAAGAGCCAATGAGACGACGCATGGAATCGAACAAACGAGAGACATTGGATTGGGAGAGATGGATGGTGGATGGCGCACGTTGGTGATGGACTTGTCGGCGCCATGGTCGATCAGGATCTCGATGCATTGGTAATGGCCGTAGATTGATACCCAATGGAGAGGTGTGTCGCCTTCATCATCGACGGCATTGATATCAGCATGTCGGTCAAGGAGGAGCTCGACACATTGATGATGCCCATTGACGGATGCCCAGAGTAGTGACGAGGCGGCGTTGCAACCAAGGGCATTGATGTTGGCATGTCGATCAAGGAGGAGCTTGATGCATTGATGATGGCCATTGCCAGATGCCCCGTGAAGCGGTGTGTCTTCGCAGCAATCAACAGCATTGGCATCGGCATGTCGATCAAGCAGGAGCTCGACGCATTGATGGTGTCCATTGATACATGCTACGTGGAGTGGTGTGCTGTTGCCGTAAGCAACAGCATTGGCATTGGCATGTCGATCAAGAAGGAGCTCGACACATTGATGATGGCCATTCACACATGCTACGTGGAGGGGTGTGCTGTTGCCGGAAGCAACAGCATTGATATCAGCATGACGATCAAGAAGGAGCTCGACGCATTGAAGATGACCATTGCCGGATGCCAACTGGAGTGGTGTGTTGTTGCCGTAAGCAACAGCATTGATGTCGGCATGTCGATCAAGAAGAGACCGTATCTCGTCCAACATGCCCTCTCGAGAGGCTTGAAGGAGAGCATCATCGAGCTCTCGTTGCGAAGCCATGGTCGAGACGATCCACACCGGCCGAGAGACAGAGATGGACAGCAGTGGCGCCGAGCAAGAGCACCTGCCCGAGAGACGCAGCAGCAGCAGCGAGCGAGGCACGAGAGCAATGGATCGATCGATGCATGCAGCTTGTGTGAATCATGAGATTTGTGTGATAGAGATATAAATAGCGATATCGTGACACAATGAGAGAGAGAGAGAGCCAGCGAGAGCGAGAGTGGGTTCTTGATATCGCCAACCACTGCTTGATGTTTGTGCGCTTGTCAGAGCTGGCGATGGTATGCATCAAAGAGAGCTCGAAAGATCTCGAACATCAGCTCGTTCGGAAGCCATGGCGTGATTGATGATGCATCCGATATGCCTCGAATCATCATCAGCTCGATGATGTTGCTCGCGAATGAGGGGTATCTGTGGGCAATCGATCGATGATTCGATGGCGACCATTCGAACTCTTTGTGTGGATGTGGATGGGCACACAATCCAATGCAATTCAATGCAATCAGCAGTTGGTTCGAGACAATCAATCCAATCGAATCAATGATTGTGAGTGTGCTCACGCACCTCGATCATGGATCAACTGTGCGACATCCACTGAGGTTGCGACTTGTTCGGGAGTTCGGCCATCATTCTGGACATGACACAAACACAACGTCGTTGGTCGGTCAGTGACTCGATACAATCCAGATTGTGCGGGATCTCTCTCAAGAGCCAATGAGACGACGCATGGAATCGAACAAACGAGAGACATTGGATTGAGAAGGGTGGTGGATAGCGCACGTTGGTGATGGACTTGCTGGCGCCATGGTCGAGCAGGATCTCGATGCATCGACGATGACCATAGAGAGATGCCCAATGGAGAGGTGTGTCGCCTTCATCATCGACGGCATTGATATCAGCATGTCGGTCAAGGAGGAGCTCGACACATTGATGACGCCCATTGCAAGATGCCCAGAGTAGTGACGAGGCGGCGTTGCAACCAAGGGCATTGATGTTGGCATGTCGGTCAAGCAGGAGCTCGACGCATCGATCGTGGCCGTTGCGAGACGCCAAGTGCAGTGGTGTGTTGTTGTCGTAATCAACAGCATTGACGTTGGCATGTCGATCAAGAAGGAGCTCGATGCATTGATGATGTCCATTGATGGATGCCCAATGGAGCGGCGAGTTGCTGGTATCAACAGCATTGACGTTGGCATGTCGATCAAGAAGGAGCTCGACGCATTGATGATGGCCATTGCCGGATGCCCAATGGAGTGGTGTGTTGTTATCTTCATCAACAGCATTGACGTTGGCATGTCGATCAAGAAGGAGCTCGATGCATTGATGATGTCCATTGATGGATGCCCAATGGAGCGGCGAGTTGCTGGTATCAACAGCACCGACGTTGGCATGTCGATCAAGAAGAGACTCTATCTCGTCTATCCTGCCCTCTCGAGAGGCTTCAAGGAGAGCATCATCAAGATCTCGTTGCGAAGCCATGGTCGAGACGATCTACACCGGCCGAGAGACAGAGGTGGACAGCAGTATCACCGAGCAAGAGCACCAGCCCGAGAGACGCAGCAGCAGCAGCGAGCGAGGCACGAGAGCAATGGCTCGATCGATCGATGGAGATCGCTTTGCTCCCGCCCTCCTTCTCCCATCCATCCATCCATCCATCGATCCATCCATCCATCCATCCATCCATCCATCCATCCATCCATCCATCCATCCATCCATCCATCCATCCATCCATCCATCCATCCATCCATCCATCCATCCATCCATCCATCCATCCATCCATCCATCCCTCCCTCCGCTCCTCCCCCTCCTTCCTCCTCTCCAATCCATCCCATGGACGCCACCAAGCGCCTGGCCAAGCGAAGCTCAGTGATGCTGAGCCGCATCAAGAGCACGGCCATCGGCTCGTCGACCTCGTCAGCGCCGCCGACACCGACCCACACGCACCTCTCCTCCTCCTCGCCAGCACCCTCCCCGACCACCCAATCCCCCAGTCTACGCCGCAGCATGTCGATATCCAGCGGCCTGATGCCACCAGCCACCTCGCCAACCCACGCTCCATCGCTCTCGCCACGTGGCGCCGACACCGCCGCCTCGACCTCGCGAGACCGAGCCGCCAGCACCTCGGCTGCCATCGCTCCTGCCTCCTCGAGCACGCCTGCCACGCCCTCATCGCTCGCCTCTGGCTTCGGCGACAAGTACTACCTCTCCAAGCATCGCGGCAACACCACCGACTTTCAAGATCCCGACTTCGACTCGTTCGGCTGTACGAATCTATCTATCAATCTATCAATCTATCTATCTATCTATCTATCTATCTATCTATCTATCTATCTATCTATCTATCTATCTATCTATCTATCTATCTATCTATCTATCTATCTATCTATCTATCTATC
>Ga0209935_1001239_pt1 | contig 43226 bp, 64 predicted proteins | sample ThiBio_1000_plan_2_FD_183958 | JGI IMG/M metagenome (GOLD analysis project Ga0209935, IMG submission 183958) | Wastewater bioreactor microbial communities from Cape Town, South Africa - Thiocy_cont_1000_plan (SPAdes) | ecosystem: Engineered > Bioreactor > Thiocyanate-remediating >... | reverse complement strand
GGGTGATCGGATGACCTTTTCAGCAATCTCTCTCGTTCCGGGCGACGACTGGTCTGAGCAGATCACCATCACGGACTCGGACGGGTCCGCGATGGATCTGTCGGGGTCAACCTGGACCTATGCCAAGGTCGACTGGTCGACGGGCTCGATCACCCTGACGCTCGATACCTCGCAGGCAGCGTCCGGCATCATCGGGTTTTCGGCGGACAAGAGCCTGACGGGATCGCTTCCCTTCGGGCAGGTCTCGACCATCACGCTCAAGCGGGCCGATCCTTCTGCCTTCGACGAAACGCTCTATTACGCGCCGGTGATCGGCGTTCACGTCAAGACGGCCAATTCGATTTCGGTGGTCGCGGCAGGAACACAGGGCGCCCCCGGCATTGCGTGGCAGGGCGACTGGGCGACCTCGACGGCCTATGCGCTGCGGGATGGCGTCTATGACGACGGCTCGTCCTATCGCTGCATCCTCGCCCATACCTCGGGAGCATCGACCGAGCCCGGAGTGGGAGCCGATTGGCAGACCTATTGGGCCGTGGTCGCGCTCAAGGGCAATCTGACGGCCGAATTCACGGCGGCTGAGACCAACGCGGCCAATTCCGCCACGGCCGCGGCTGCCAGCGCTTCGGCTGCTGCGGATTCGGAGGCTGCTGCTGCAATATCCGAGACCAATGCGGCTGGCAGTGAAGCAGCCGCCGCGGCGAGTGCGTCTGCGGCCTCGACCTCTGAAACCAATGCCGGCAACAGCGCCACAGCCGCGTCGAACTCAGCGACCGCCGCTGCCACGTCTGAAGCCAATGCCGCCACCAGCGAGACCAACGCCGCGACCTCGGAGACCAATGCGGCCGCTTCTGCCGTTGCTGCGGATGGATCGGCCACGTCCTCGGAAGCCTCACGTCAGGCGGCCGATGTCGATGCTGCTCAGGTGGCGACCGACAAGGCGAGCGTGGAGAGCATCCAGTCGAGCCTCAACACGGCGCTGGGCAATGTCTCGAGCTATGATGCGACGCTGGGCCTGCTTTCATCGTCTGCCCGCGCGATCGTTTCGGCCGCCGATGTGGTCGACGTGTTTGTCTATGACACCGAGCGCGACAGCGACAAGGGTCGGTGGCGGAAGAAGACCAAGGCGACGAGCTGGTACAAGGAAAGCCTGACCGGCGCGTGGCTGGGGCTTGCGGCCAATGAAACGGCGGCGCGGGCCATCTCGGGCGCCACGACCGGGGCCTATTACGGCAACACGACGGACGGGAATTTCTACAAGCTCAACGCCGGCTCGGGCCAGACGCAGGTCTATCGCGGCAATCGGGCCGAGTTCCCGTCGAAGGCGCTGATCGTGGCGCGTGCCGCTACGCTCACTATCTATGATCTGGATCAGGCATCGTGCCCGATGTGGACGGTGTTTACTAACAACGTCGGCAACATGACGGGCGCTCTCAACACCATCACCGCTGCATGCCTAGCTGCGATCAACGGCAACATCTATTTCGGGGCGCCGTCCTACGACGTCCACGGCATTGATCTGATCTTAGATCGCAGTTGGCGCAGCGGTCTTGGTATTACCACTGGCGGATATGTCGGACGCATCGCCAACAGGAGCGACGGGGCGTCCTTCGCTACCGTCGGCTGGCAACCTGGAGCCATTATCAGCCGCGCCGTCAACGACGTCGCCGCCACGGTCCTTCCGGGCACCCCGGCCGATCCGAACCGGCTGAACCTGCCTGCGCCGACAGTTGCGGTTGCCACGGCAGGGGGCGTGAGCGTCATCCATTGGGATGGCAGGGTGGCGAACTCGGCCACGACGGCGAATTCCCGCGAAGTCGCATTCGACCCCAGCAATGGCGATCTCATCTGGCAGTTGGATTCCAGTGCAACGCCCCTCTTAGTGGCGCGCCGGAAGTCCTATGCGGTCACGAGCTTCTCTCCGGACCATCTATATAATCGCCAGTCAGACGCTGCCAGCAGCGGGCATTATCCGGGCATTGGCGACGCAAACACCAATCTGCGTCCGGTGTCCGTCAGAGGCGGCCTTGCCGTAGGTTTTTCTGGCGGCCTGAACATCGTCAAGCGCTCCCGGATTTCACAGTATCCGGTCGAGGATGCCGCCGCCTACCTCACGAGCAAATACAACACCGGCTGGCAGGTGGGCTCCATCAAGTTCGCCCTTGCCGAGAGCACCGCAGACGTGTCGAGCCTGGTGGGGGCAACGCCGCTCAGCGATGATTTCTCCGGGTATGCCGACACGGCTGCGATGCTGGCGGCTTGGGCGGCAAGCGCGGGGACCAACTGGTCTCTTTCATCCGGGACTGCATTGCATGCGGCGGGATCGACCGTCCCCTTGGCGAAGGCGGCGACGCTGGTTGTGGGGGCCCGCTATAGGGTTACGGTCACAGTTTCCGGGCGCACTGCCGGTTCTGTAACGCCGCGTCTTGAGGGAACGACAACAGTCGCCGGATCAGCGATTTCGGCCAATGGTGCGAGCTCGCAAAGCCTGATTGCCGTCACGGGCAACAACACGGTCAGCTTCCTTCCGAGCAGCGATTTCGACGGGTCGATCGACAACGTCACCATCCAGCGCGTCGCCACCGACCGCTCTGTTGCCGCCAACCACCCGACTGTGGTGGGAACGATCACCCGTGCTGCGGTCAACTCAGGCGAACTGGCGGCCTATGGCGGGTTCTCCAGCAGCAATTATCTGGCGTTGCCTGCAGGGCATGGGTTCCAGCCAGGAACCGGAGATTTTCTGATTGCGCTGTGGCTCAAGCAGACCGCGACCGGCGCAGAACGGCGCTACGTCCAGACAGATGGGACCACGGGCAACGGCAATTTCTACTTGGGAATCAGCGCCACGACGAGTGTGCCTGTCTTCCGCGCGACCGACGATAACTACTCAACCTCAGACACAATAACAGGTGCGCTCGCGTTTGATGACGGGAACTGGCATCTGTTCATGGTGGTGAGGCGCGGAACCACGGCCGAGCTTTGGGTCGACGGCGTATTGCAGGCATCCGGGACGCTCACGAATGCCAATACCAGCCTCACCAATCTGACCGTACCGTTGAATTTTGGGGCAGGTGTCGGAGGATACGGCGCGATGAGCGACGGGAACATGGCGTTGCCACGCCTTGGCCTCACCGCTCCCACCCCAGCTCAGATCCGTGCCATCTACGAGGACGAGCGCCACCTGTTCGAGAGCGGGGCCAAGTGCCTGCTGCCGGGGGATTCCGTCTCGGCTCTGGCCTATGACGACACGACCGACCTTCTGCATGTCGCCACCACTGCGGGCTCGGCACGCATCAAGGGGCTGACGGTCTCCGACACGGACTCGACCGTCTATACCGGCATCGATGCAAAGGCGGGGATCACCACCACGCGGGACAGTGACAGTGCCGACATCTCGCTGCCTTCCATTCCTCTCAGGGAAGCGGCGGCAGCGGGGATCGGCCACAATGGAGGCCCGCCGCTCTATGATCGCCTCACCGTCGATCTGCCGGGCTGCGGGGTGACAACCAACGCCACGCCCACCGTCATTGCCCGTCTGCCGATGGACAAGGGCGAGGCAGGGGAATGGGTGATCCGCACCGTCGCCCGTGAGTATGCCGATCCCTCCTCCGAGCAACTGGCGGCCTATGAGGACGTTGTGATGGCCTACCGGCCGGGCGAGGGCAACATCGCGCTCTCCGGCTCGTCCACCCAGCGGGTCATCAACGAGGTCACCTCGACCATGGCCGTGACGGTCTCGGCCAACACCACCACGCAGACGATCGACATCACCGCGACCGGCGTCTCCTCGAAGAACATCGAGTGGGGCGTTCGTGCGGTGTTCAACCCGGTGGCAGTCCAATGAGCGATCTCTATAACGATACCCTGCTGCGCCGCTGGTCCCTGACCGAAACGGGGCAGTTCGAGTGCCTTCTGGACGCGGTGGATGTCACGCAGATCTCCACCGCCGACAGGACCGCAATCGAGACCAAGAACGCCGCCCTGCATTCCGCAGAAACCGACGTTCTCGCCTATGAGGCGGCGCAGCGGGTTGCCGAGCCCGACGCCAGCGTTCCCAGAACGGTCGACGTCACCAATGAGGACGGCTCGACCTCGACCGTCGCCAACCCCGTCTGGACGGTTTATGACGACGCCCAGACGCTGATCTTCGGGGCATCAGACCAGATCAAGGCATTGGCCCGGGTGCGGGCGGGTCTTGCCGCAGATGCCGATCAGGACGCACAGGACACCTATGCGGCCGACCAGGCGGCCATCCAGACCGAATGGGGCGGCGATGTCCCCGTCACCATCCTGGCCGATCCGGTGCCGCGGTCCGTCACGGCCCGGCAGTTCAAGCTCCAGCTTCAGATCGCCGGCCTGAAATCCATCGTTGAGGCGTGGATCGGTCAGCAGGATCCGCTGGTGCAGATCTCCTACGACAATTCTGTGATGTTCGTTCGGGCCGAACCGATGATGGCCACGGGGTTCGAGCAGATGGGGTTTTCCGAGGACCAGATCGACGCCTTCTTCGTAGCGGCGGGGAAACTCTGATGTCGTCTTTCACGGAACAGTGGTCGCTCGAGCCGATAGCCGGCCGCAAGTGGCAGCTTCTGCGCGATCTCTCATGGGAGGTCGGGAAGGAGGGTTCCGGACTCGTCTATACGGTCCGGTCCGGCTTCATCACCGATCTCGCGACCATTCCGGGGATCGTGCGCTGGTGGCTAAATCCGGCCGACGCGCGCTTTGCCAAGGCGGCCATCATCCACGACTGCATGCTCGACGATCTCGAGTGGTCACGCTGGACGGCGGCGGCCGAGTTCAGGGAGGCGCTGAAGGCCGGCGGAGTGTCGAGCATCAAGGCGACCATCATGGGCCTTGCCGTGCTCGGCTGGACCGCGTGGCTGGACGTCAAGGGACGCCGCAAAAACTGATCTTCCGAAAATCCGAGCCGCCCATGCCTGACGCAGTCACCGTCAGAACGATCCTCCTTGCCCTTATCGTGGGCATTGTGATCGCGCTCGTCTCGCCGGTGTCGATTGCTCTCTCCTATGCCGAGACGTGCCTCGCCTCCTGGTACCAGCGTGGCGCGCGGACGGCCAATGGCGAGTGGTTCCGACCGGACGGGCTGACAGCGGCGCATAGGAGCCTGCCGTTCGGCACGCGGCTCAAGGTGCGATGGCATGGGCGGACTGTCGTGGTGCGCATCAATGACAGGGGACCGGCGCGCTGGACCGGCCGCTGCATCGACCTCTCGCGCGGGAGTGCCCGGGCGCTCGGCATGATCGGCGCCGGCGAGGGGCGCGTGACGATCGAGAGGGTGGGAGGCTCGAAATGACCGTCATCAACGAATGGAGGCTGTTCCTGCGCCATGCGTGGTCGGTACGGCTCACGGCGATGGCTGTGATTGCCGCGCTCCTGTCCGGCGCAGCCTACGCCTATCCGTTTCTCGACGGATATCTGCCGATCCAGCCATGGGCTTTCGCACTGGTAGGGGCTGTCCTCCAATCAGCATCCGTCATCGTCTCGAATATTGAGCAGAGGGAATTGCGATGATCCCGCGTCCTCCTGACCCGCGCGGCCGCAAACTCATCGGCGCGACGCTTGCACTGGCGATCGCCACGGTCGGTGGCTTCGAAGGCGTGCGGTATGTGGCCTATCGCGATTCCGTGGGCATCCCGACCATCTGCTACGGCGAGACGCGCGGCGTCCATATGGGCGATCGTGCATCGGCGGCAGAGTGTAAACGGCAGTTCACGGCGGCGCTCGGGGATTTTGCCTCCCGCATGAACGCCTGCCTGGTCGATCCGGCCTCCATCCCGGACAAGTCCTATGTCGCCTTTCTGAGCCTCGCCTACAACATCGGCACCGGTGCCTTCTGCCGATCCTCTGTTGCCCGGGATGTCAATTCCGGGCGGCTGGCGAAGGCCTGTGACGACGTCCTGCTTTACGACCATGCCGGGGGCAGGAGGCTTGCCGGGCTGACGATCCGCCGGCGCAAGGAACGCGCCCTGTGCATGCTCGGGATTGGAGGCTGAGATGGCGGAAGTCAAGACTGTGCCGGTGAAGGCGCAGAGGTTCGACGACATCGACGACGTCGACAAGCAATCGGGCGCCTTTAAATACTTCAAGGCTGGCGACCGCTATCCGGCCGGCATGATCTATTCATGTCCGTGCGGGTGTGGTGCGCGCGGCGCTCTTCGCTTCCGGCCGGCTGAACCCGCGCATCCAAGTTGGGAGTGGGACGGCAACATGGAAGCCCCGACCCTGTCCCCTTCCGTCCATCATGTCGGCCACTGGCACGGGTGGTTGCAGGGCGGCGTCTGGAAGTCCTGCTGACATGCGCGCCGATCACCTATGTGCCGCCGCTTTCATCGTCTTCATGCTGCTCGCCATGACGGCCATGGCCTTTATCGGGCCGTGGGTAAACGCGGCGCTGTCTGACGCGCCTTGGCTTTGATTTCTGGAGATATCGCCAATGGGCATCCTCGTCTCATGGATCGCATCACTGCTCATCGGCCGCCTCTCCGATCGCTTCAAACCCTATGCGACGTGGATCGCTGAGGCCGCCGTCATCCTCGCGCTGATCCTCTCCGTCGCGCTCGCCGGCTATGTCTGGCTCAAGGTCCACGACCGCAACCTCCTGAAATCCTACGTCGCCCAGGAGCAATACGCCGCGCTGGTGGCGCAGAAGGCCAAGGCGGAGCATGACCGGCAGATCGCCCAGGACGCGCTCAACGCGTATCGCAAGGCGGCAGAGGCGGATCAGATCGCCCGCGAGCAACAGGATGCGATCGACCAACAGGCGGCAGACGAACACGCCCGCAAATGCAAGGTGGCGGGCAACTGCTATCCGCTCACCGCCGAGGATTGGGACTACATCGAGGGGAGGGGGAAATGACCCGCGCACTCGTCATCGCGCTCCTGTGCCTGTCCATGGCCGGATGCGCCAGCCTCAACCGGCAACTAACAGACGCGTCCGCACAGAAGGCCGTGGCTGAGGCGTCGACCGCGCTGCCCGACCTTCCGGCCGAATGCTACCGCGACACGCCGCACGCGCCACGAACGGTCGGCATCGCCGCCGACGATGCTCTAAAGGCTGAGCGGCACCGCACCGATTGGGCGAACGCCTCCAAGCGCCGCTGTGTGGCTGTCTATACCGATCTCCAGCGGGCTCACGGCCCACACTGAAATACGCAACTGAAGGGCGGGCGGGGACATTATGCCTTTGAAGGATCTTGGCGACATGAGTTCTGACCAGCAACTCGGGGCCCTCATCGTCATGGTCCAGCAGCAGACCGCCGCCCTCGACGAAATCAAGGCGACGCTCATCCGCTCGGACCAGTCCCGGTCAAAGATGCATGAGGCGATCGAATCGGTCGTGCGCGGACAGGACATGCTGAAGCTCGAATTCGTCCACGCCAAGGAGATCGCCGAACACCGCCACACTGCCCATGACATGCGCATCGCCGCACTGGAAACGACATCGGACGGCGTGAAGATGCTGAGAGCAAAGGCGGCTGGTGCGGGTTTGCTGGGCCGCTTCCTGATCGGCATCGGCGGCACTCTTCTGGGCGCCATTACGACCGCATACGGGCTATGGCACACGCTGTTCGGGATCGGCCCCCCGAAATAGGAATTCCGGTTCGTCCCGGATGCGCGCCGGCCGCCTGCCGGCAAATCTGATGCTCAGTCACCCCGCCGGCCGAAAGGTCGCGCGGGGCTTTTTTGCGTTTTGGAGGCGCGTCTCGTATAGGACGCGTCCATGCAGACGATCCAATGGGAAATCGACAACGGCTATCAGATCGGTGCCCATTGCGGCAATCCGGACTGCCGGCACTATGGCCTCCTAGACCTGCACAAGCTCGGGCGTCGGCTCGGCTATGATCATTCCGCCATGCGGGACGAGCTGGTGCCGCACCTGCGCTGCCCGAGGTGCGGGAGCAAGGATATCGCGATCACGATCTCGGCCGTCAATACGGGCCCGCGGTGATCGCTTGAATCGTGGAAAAGGCGTGGAACGGGCCGACGATCTGTTCAACCCATTGAATTCGTTGAGGCAGGCGACGCCTTCACACGGGAGGGGTCACAGGTTCAATCCCTGTCGCGCCCACCATTTAACACCATGATTTGCTTATCATAATCTGCATTGCGGCTTTCGGCCTCTTCGGCACGGGACGGCGAACATCGGCAGAACATGGCATTGTAAAACGTGGAAAACGCGTGGAATGAATCTCGTTTTGTTCACGCGGCCATGCGTGACTCGCCGACCTGCGCAAAAGCGCAAACTGACCAATCTGCTTGCCGGATGGATGTCGGGGCGGAGGCCGCTTCAGCGAGCGCGGCGGCGCGCCTTGGTCGGCGTCGGCAGAAGGTTTGCCTTGCGGGCTTCCTCGCTGACGACGACGTGCTCATAGCGGGCGGCGGAGGCGGCATCGCGCCATGCGCCCGTCGCCATCAGGCCGCGCGTGTCGAGCCGGCCATAGCGGCGCATCCACGTCGCCCAGGTGTGGCGCAGCGTGTGGAAGGTGACGAAGGCGACATCCGCGCCGGCCTTTTCCTTCGCCTCGCGCATCAAGGTGTAAAGCCGGCCGCACTTGACGAAGCGGAAGACCTTCGAACGGCCGCGATCTAGGCCGCGCGGATGGTTGGCAAGCTCTGCCACCAGGAACGGCGGCAGATGAATGCCGCGCGGATCGTCGTTCTTCGTCTCGGCGAGATAGGCAAAGGCCTCGCCGATCGTCAGCCGGTCGCAGGTGAGCTTGAGCGCCTCGCCAACGCGACAGCCGGTATAGAGCAGGAAGGCGAGGAAGATGCCGAATTCGGGATCGGCTGCCTTGGCGACGGCCATGAGCCGGAATGCCTGCTCGGGCTGCATCCAGTCGACCCGCGCCTTGCCGCGCCAGCCCTTCGGCCGGCGGATCTTGAAATCGAAGCCGGCATGCTTGAGCACTGCGGACGCCGGCGTATAGACCTGCCGGTTGCGCGTCATCGGCGTGGCGTTGGGATAGAGCGCGATGGCGGCGGCATCGATCTCGGCCTGGCGGATCTCCGCGCAAGGCTTGTCGCCGAAATGGGGAATGAGGCCGGACGCCCATTTGCCTGCCGCCGCGTCGAACCGCCCGAGGAACGGATCGGGCCCGGTCGCCTCCATATAGGCGACAGCGGCTTCGACGAAACTCGGCCCGACCGGGGCATCGGCGGTTATCGGGGCGGCAGTGCGACCACGTTCGATTTCACGCTCTCGGACCTTGAGGATCCTTCGCGCGAGGGCTTCGTCAGGAGTGCCTGTGCTTTCGTCCAGGCGGACGCCGAGATAGGTGCCGCGGATCGTCCAGTTCGGCGATTTGCCCGGGCGGGGCGGTTTGAGGCTGAGGGGCATGGCTCTCTCTCTTCGCGCAGGCCGGCGAGGATAGCGGCGAGATCGGCTTCGGTGAAGAGCTTGCGCTGGCCGTTGGGCACATAGTGCGGATGGCGCTTGACGATCTCCTGCAGCTGGCGCCGCGAGATATGCAGCCGTTCGGCGGCCTCGTCCATCGAAAACACCTGCGAAAGCGTCACGGGGTCACCTCCTCGCAGATCGGCGTGTTGGCGAACTTGAGGAGCACATCGGCGTGGCAGGGTTCATCCGGCTTGCACCAGCAGGCGAGGTTCTTGCCGCGAAGCTTGCTACGCACATGAGCGTGGATGGCTTCATCCAGCATCAGGCATATAGCGAAGCGCCGAACAGCAGCTTCCGCGACGGGAGCCACATAATCCGGGAAAGCGAGAGGCCACCATCCCCAGCGTTTTGCCTGGCGCCTATCGACGGGTTCGCCGATGACGAACGGATTGCCGAAGTCCCCGGGCCGCGCGACATTGACCGCCGGCAGGCCGTTGGTGGCGAGCGAGAGGGCCTGCAGGTCGAAGCCCTTGGCGCGGGACAGGCGGAGGCGGACGGGTTGGCTCATCATACCTCCCTCCCGCTATCCTGCTTCGCGGCGGCTGGCTTACCCTCTGCAAGGGCGGCACGGCCGGCGGCGGTGATGAAAATCTCGTAGTCAAACTCCAAATGGGGCGCATAGTCGAGATCGGGAGAGCGTTCTCCTTGTCTGGGTTCGGGCAGCTTTCCCGTAACCAAAAGTCCGTTTCGCAAAAGATCGTCGATTATCTCCCCATCTATGTCGCCGTCTTGCGTCTCCATGACGGTCAGAGGCCACATGTTGGATCCCGCCGTGAACCCATAGAACGGAGCCTCGCAGGCGAGTTGGAGGACGCTGAGGTGTTCCTTCGTCAGCCTACCCATCGTCCCCCTCCTGTGCTTCGGGGGGGCGGCGCAACGCTGCGTCAGGCGGGATTGCCATCGCGAGCGCCATGCTCAGAACCGCGCTCATGTGGCTCATGTCGCGGCGATCGACGAAGCACCGAAAATCGTATCCTCTGCCGTGAGGTGCGTCTATCATGCCGAGGCAGAATGACCATTGGTCCTGCGGTACGGGAGTCGCACCGTCCAGCACCTCGCCGCAGCATATGAACGTCGGTGAATCGCTGGACGAAATGATCTGCGCCAATGACCGGCAATCTTGTCGGCCCCGGGCGCACTGTAGCGGCGGATGAAAGCCGACCTTGAGAGGTTCGTCGTTCACGACCGCTCCTCCTCTATCCCGGTAAGGGCACGGATGCGGGCGGCGTCGAGCCGGTCAAGCCGCTCGATCTCAGCGATGATCAGAGCGCCAGCGCGAACCAAATCGCGGCGGCGGTCCTTCGGCTTCCACCAACTTGCGTCCCACGTATGCGGCCACCCAAATGGAGCGCCCATGACGGTCATCGCCGGTGCGCCTCTACCCGCCCACCTGGCGTAAACTACCGCAGCCTCTACAAGCTCACCGTTGGCATGTTCGTCGTCATGCTCTGGCGTCCAACCCTCGACTTCGACCTGCCGCCGTCGCTCTGCGAGCACGTCTTGTGCCGCTGCCGACCCCCGTGCCACGTCCTCCACCAACTTATCGTGCTCAGTCATGGCTCTTGGTCTCCTCGATCGTGCGGACATCAGCGGCGGTTGCCGGCCAACGGGCATCGCGCCACTCGGCATAAAATCGGCGGTGGTCTACCAGGAGCCTGGCGAGGTTTGCCGTCAGCTTCTCGTGCTCACTCGCCATGGTCGGGCTCCTTCTGTGCGAGGGCGCGAAGCGCATCACGCGCCGCATAGAATTCGAAGACGTTGTGATCTTCATGATCCTCAGCTGATAGACGAACGCCGAATTCGCCATGGAGCAGCGCGAGGAAGCTTTCCAATTTCATATCGAAATCGGCCACCAACCCCTTCAGCCGGGCGACCTCTGCCTCTGCGGCTTCGGCGCGGGCCTTTATAGAGGTGCAATATTGAACCAACTCGTCGTATAGTTCATGTCCAACATTATTTTGTTCTCGCGCCTCATCCCGCTCCCGCTCCAGCCGTTCCTTGTCGGCGCGGAGGGAGGCGAGTTCGGATTTCAGTTCACCGCGAGAGCGCGGGTCGACGTTTTTCAAGACTTCTTCAAGCCACTCGGCCTCCCGCTTGATCTGCAGCCCCAGCCGTACGGCTTGGCGAACACTTTCCTGCTTCGCTTCTGCAGCCTTGCGGGCTTCGATTACAGCTTTGTACGCCATCAGAGCATGGCCTCTAGCTTGGAACGCTCAACCATAACAAAGCCAAAGTCAGCCAAAGCCGACATAATTTCTTTGGCACGTTGGCCTTGGTCCAATACACAGGCAATGATGCTTTCGGGATCGCCCTCTTCATGGTCCCCAACTACATTCTCGTAATCACGCTTTGTCCGATACTCATCGGAGCTTCGCAGTACCTCCGAAACCCACCCATCCGGCACATTCAGCACCGGGCTGGCGGCAAGGGCGGCTTCGAGGGCGGCGCGCATACTGACCGTTCGGTAGTACATGCGGTTTGCCGCCTCGACCATTTCATCTGTGATGTGCATCATCCCGAGGCATGGCTTGACCGGCATCGTCACTCCCCAAGGAACCGAAGGAGAAGCTGGGATTCGCCGGCGCAGTCGGCGCAAAGAAGGACGCGATTGGCCGGAAGCCGGTCGCCGACCTTATTCGAAGGCAAGAAAATGCGCGCGAGCGGCACGTTGCCGCCCATGACCTGTTCCATGCCGTGCATGCGCCGGATGTTACTGATGTCGGCGACAACAGAGCGGATCGTCAGCTCATAGAAAACCGGCACGCCTTGATGCATGACGCCCTTGCCGCAGACCGCGCAGGGCATGAGCTCGGAGACGTCCATTGGCGTCGTTGCGGGCCCGTCGCTCATTGCGCACCCCAGTCGTCGCTATTTTCGAAGGAATCGCCGTGCTGGGCGATGGTGCGGCGCGCTTCCCGCCATAGGCAGGCGATGGCAACTATGCCGACAAGACAAAGAGCGGCGGCGAACCATCCATAGCCGTTCATGGCAATACCGCCGGCGCAAGATGCGCATGGGCGACGGCAAGGCTGATCGCCCGCAGGGCCGTTATGGCGAGCATGGTGCCGCCGATGCCGGCGAGAAACACAAGGATGCCGGTCGCGGTGAAGGACTCAAGCCATGGAAGGTCATCGCGCATGACGAGGGTCTTTGCCCTGCCGCGATGCCTATAGGCCTCGCCGGTGAATGTGCCGAGATGATGTGATTGCCGCATTGTCCGCCCTTTCCGTTCCCCGAAAAGGGCCCGCGCCGGGACGCATGTGCGGGAGGATGCCGGCGCGGGCCGTTCCAGGGGGGAACGGTGCGCAGGCTAATGCGGACAAATGACCCCTGTCAAGAAAAAACGCGGACAAATGTCCACGTTCTAATCTCCGGTCTCCTCAGCGCGGTTCATCTGCACTTCGTGATCCCATGTTCTGCCGATGAACAGCATGACCATGCTTCCGAGCCAGAGGATGCCGAACAAGCCGCTGAAGAGAAGTGGCACGACCGATGGCGCGCCAATTCGGTATGGATCTGCCAGTCCGTGCAGATAGCCGGCATAGAAAAAGGCCGAGACGACGGGGCATGCAATAAAGCCGACCGCACCGGCTGCGCCCAGGTCTGTCAGCTTCGACCGGCTGCGGATCTCGAATCGCATGGATATCCCCCGTCGTTCCCGCCTCTCTTCAGGCGCCGAGGATCTCGGCCAGCGTCAGGACGCGCTCGACAGAGACGACGTGAGCTCCCGAGAGCTTCACGTGGCTGTCGGGCGGCCGACGCTTCGAGATCATGATGTCACCGTTTTCCCGACCGACATAGATGCCGAGCGTCGCCTCCTCGCTGTCGCCCTCAGCACGCATGCGCACCACGACCACGTCGCCGGGCCTTGCAGGCTTGTTTGGATTGACGACGATCAGATCGCCTGATGCGAACTGCGGCGACATCGAATCGCCCTCGACATACATCGCATAGATGCCGGTGAAAGCCGCAAGATGCGGCGGGCATCTTATCATTCCGGTGATCCGCTTGGTGATGATGCGGGCCCCCCTGACATGCGCCCCCGCGGCTGTACCTAAGATGGGTATTTCACGTGAACTTCCAACGTCTTCAACTGATACATTACGCATCCTGCTCCCTCCGCCCAACCAGAAAGGCTGGGCACAGGTTGCGGATGCGTCAAGGCCACTTTCTTGGGGTTGTTCGCCCTCACTTTCGCCGGACAGGAGAAAGCCGACGCTCGTTTCCAACGCATCGGCAAGCCGCGTAAGCGTGCGACCGCGCGGCGAGGCGCCTTCGCGCGAAAAAAGTTTCGTTAGGTAGCCGCGGTCAAGTCCCGCGCGACGCGAGACGGCCTCCGGGGTGAGGCCCCGTTCGTCCAGCAGTTTGCGTATGCGTTCCTGCACCTCATCCATGGTGAGGGGATTATTGTCCCCGGCAGCAAAAAACGGAACGCGGACAATTGGCCTTGACAACGTGGTCATTTGTCCACATCGTGCCGCGCCATGACGATGCGCGAGCAACTCCTCCATCTGACCGATTCCTTCGGACGGGCGCGCGGCCTGAGCCGCTCGCGCGTTTCGCAACTGGTGCTCAATCGCGGTTCCAAGCTCGACGATGTGGCATCGGGCGGCGACGTGACGACCCACATATTCGAGCGCGCCATGCAATGGCTATCCGACAACTGGCCGGCCGGGGCCGCATGGCCCGACAGCATTCCCCGGCCCGAACCGAGCGCGAAGGAGGCCGCGGAATGAGCGCGGCGGGACAACCCGACTGCCGGGCGCGGCTGGTGCGTGAGCTCGAACGGATATCCGTCGACGGGCTGGTGACGATCCGCGTCATGCAGCGGGATCCGATAATGGCCGATGGACAAGCCGCTGGCGGGGAGAGTCTCCGTCCCGCCCTTAAGCTCCCTGCGGTCGCTGGCGGGCCCCTTGGGTCGCTGGCGGACCGGGTTTCTGTCCCGCCTGTAAGCGGCAAGCCGCTGGCGGGCCCCTGTGTGGAGCTCTCCGACGCGACGATGATGCTGCTGCAGCTCGTCGCGCTGCATGACGACCGCACGCCGGCGGACTGGATCGCGGCGGCGGTCTGCGCCCGGGCGGAGGCGGTGGGCCTGGGCATGCTTGCGGACGAGATCGAGCGTCATGCCGGCGATCTAGCCGGGTGCGACGTGGCGCGTCACGCGGATTCAAATCGGGCAAATCCGGCGAGGGGAAAGCGATGAAGACGACATTCGAGCGGTTCCTCTCAGTGATGGAGGGGCTGGACGAGGATCTTTCCGCCCGCTGGATCTGCGTCGACAATCTCGTGGCGGCGATCGAACAATCGGCGGTGCGGGCATGAGCGCGAACCCGGGCCGGGCATCGACCGAGGACCAGCGCCGCGCACTCAAGGCGGCGGTGTTCCGGGCGATCCGCTTTTTCGGAACGGCGGTGGCGGCGGCGGGCATCACGCGCGTCAACGAAAAGCGCCTGTGCGAATACCACGTCATCCAGGAGGAAGACCGCCACTGCCCGGTCGACATCGCGCTCGACCTCGATCTGGCGGCCGGCCAGCCGATCATCACCGGCGCATTGGCGATGGCGCAAGGCTACCGGCTGGAGCGGATCGAGGCGCGCATCGGCGTCGGCAAGCCGACATTCGCTGATCTGAGACGGGTCGTCGCCGAATGGCGCGACGTCGAGCTCAGGGCGATCGACACGCTCGAGGATGGGGCGATCAGCCCGCGCGAGAAAAAGGACCTGCGCAAGGAAATCGCCGAGCTCCGCGCGGCGCTGGACGAATTCGAGGCGAAGGTAGAGGCGGCGTGAATGACAGGTTTTAGAGCAGGGGTGAGCCGCGCGTAGCGGGGCGGCAAGTCAACTAAGCGCGGGCGCCGGGGCGGCGCGGGGCGGAAATGACTTCCTCGACGAATTCGACATTTTACGCGGCGATCGACCGTGCGGTCGAGCTCGTCAAAGCGAAGCGCCGGCGGGGCCATGTCGGTATTAGGTGAAAGGAAAAATCCGATGAGCAGGGTATTGCGGTCATTCCGCGAGATGCTGGGGCTTCTCTCTCGGGGAGAATTCTCGCGCAGGCTCGATGAAGAGCTCTCCAATGTGGTCGACGCCTTCGACACGATGGCCGCCGACAGCGGCAAGGCCGAGATCACCGTCAAGATCACGCTCAAATACGAGCTCGGACGCATCGATATCGATCCGAGCGTGAAGGTCAAGCTGCCGGAGACGGCGCGCTTCATGAAGACGCCGTTCTGGGCCGTCGATGGCGCGCTCTCTGTCGAGCACCCCAACCAGATCGACATGTTCCCCGGACCGCGCTCGCGCGACGAACGCGAGGAAGAAAGCGCCTGATCCTTCCAAAGACTCGAGACGATTCAACGCCATGAAAGGAGAAACCCATGGCACAGCATGACGCGGCAGCCGTCGACGGACACGGCATTTCCCTTGTGAAGACACTCGCGGAAGAAGCGTCCGGCGCCACCGTGGTGCGTATCGGTACGTCGGGTCTCGGCCTTGGCCTGCCGGTCGATGTCCCGCTGCTGTTCGACCGCAAGGCGCAGCGCGCATCCTCGCTCGCCGATCTCATCGAGACCTATCGCCAGGCGCCGGCGCGGCGCGAGGGAACGGCGAAGGCAGAGACGCTCGAAAGTTTCTGCGCGCTGGTCAATCGCCACAAGGACGAGCGCTCGGCGATCTTCGGCGCGACGCGCTGGCCGGAGCCGAAGCTGACGGCCGTGATCGACTATGACGACGCGAGCGGCGAGGCGCGCTTCGGGCAGCACCGCATCGTCTATGATTTCCCGCTGACGGAGGAGTTCAAGGCCTGGGTAGGGTTTGACGGCAAGGCGATGGAACAGCCGGTCTTCGCGGCCTTCATCGAAGAGCATGCCGCCGAGCTCGCCGCGCCGACGGACGGCGAAAGAAGCGAGTTCGAGCGGCTGTTCCGCGAAACCTTCGCCACGCCTTCGGAACTGATCGAACTGTCGCGCCACCTCGAGGTCTTCGTCGGGGCGCGCGCCAAGCAGGGCATTCGCCTGCAGACGGGCGAACGACAGATCGAATTTTCCGAGGAACACCAGAACGCCAAGGGCGAAAAGATCGCAGTGCCCGGAATCTTCATGCTGTCGGTTCCGGCCTTCATCGACGGGCCGCCGGTGCGGATCCCGGCTCGGCTGCGCTACCGGATCGCATCCGGCGATATCAAGTGGTTCTACCAGCTCTATCGCTGGGAGGCGTTCCTGCGCGAGGAAGTCGGCCGCGCGCTGAAGGACGCCGGCGGGGCCACGAGCCTTCCGACCTTCGAAGGCGCGCCGGAGGCCTGATCCGTGCAACCGCACCCGCTGGCTGAACTGTTCCCGATGCTGCCCGAAAGCGAACTGCGCGAGCTCGCCGACGACATCGTGACGTTCGGCCAGCGGGTTCCGATCGTGCTGCTGGACGGCATGGTGCTCGACGGACGCAACCGGTTGGCGGCCTGCCGGTTTGCCGAGGTCGAACCACGCTTCGTCGAATACGAGGGTGACGATCCGCTCAACTTCGTGCTGTCGCACAATCTGCATCGCCGCCACCTGACCGAAAGCCAGCGCGCGATGATCGCCGCGCGGATCGTCGATTGGGATGTCGGCATCAACCAGGTAACGGCAGGGGCGGCAAATTTGCCGACCCGGAAGGCAGCGGAGCGTCTGTCGATATCCGAGCGCGCCGTGAGGGCGGCGCGGCGCATCCAGGAGCGCGGCGCGGGCGAACTGGTCGAGGCGATCCGCGAGGGACGCGTGACCGTCCATGCGGGCGAAGCGCTCTCCGATCTCGAACATGAGACGCAGCGCGAAATCCTCGACCGCGAGGAACGCGAGATCGTTGCGCGGGCAAAAGCGATTCGCGCCGAACGTCAGCGCCGGCGTCATGACGAGCGGCTGGAAAACATGCGCCGCATCGCGGGCGATGGCGGCACGGCCGCGCCGAGGCGGCTCGATCGCCGCTATCCAGTCATCTATGCCGATCCGCCCTGGCGTTTCGGCGTGCGCTCGGAAGTAACCGGGCGCGAGAAGAGCGCGGAAAACCACTACCCGACAATGACGACGCCGGAGATCGCGGCGCTGTTCGCCGAGCTCGGCGATCCCGCGACGGCGGACGCGGTGCTGTTCCTTTGGGCGATCAACCCCATGCTGTCGGAGGCGCTCGATGTCATGCGGGCGTGGGGTTTTGCCTATGTGCATCACTGGATCTGGGACAAGGAAGTCGCCGGCACCGGCTATTGGGGCCGCGACCGGCATGAGCTCCTCCTGATCGGCCGGCGCGGGGACGTGGCGGCGCCTCTGCCGGGATCGCAGCCGGAGACTGTCCGCCGCGAGCGCAAGGGGCCGCATTCGGCCAAGCCGGACTTTTTCGCCGAGACGATCGAGCGGCTCTATCCGGCAATGGCGCGGCTGGAGATGTTCGCCCGCCGCGCCCGGCCGGGCTGGGATGCGTGGGGGTATGAGGCCGGCGACGGCAATGGGGGGAGCGCTTCACCCCCCTCTGTCCTTCCGGACATCTCCCTCTCAAGGGGGGAGAACAGCGGTGGGGAGGCCCAGGGGCCCGCCAGCGACCGCAGGGAGCTTAAGAGCGGGACGGAAACGGGCCTGAAGCGGCCGTGGTTCCGGCCGGATACAAGCGGTGCGGAAGAGCGTCCTGCCGCCCATGCCGGCGACGCGTCGCAAACCGCTACACTGCGCCTGACTTGGCACCAGGCGATGCCTCCGCGTGGCCGCATCCTGGCGATGGCCGGACCGCTGGAGGTCGGCGCCATATTCCCGCCGGCCGAAGCAGCAGACGGTTGGATCTATTCCTATTGGCTCGGAAAGGTCGCCGGTCCCCACAAACGCGCCCGGACAGAGGCGGCAGCACGCAAGGCCATCGTATCCGAATGGGCGGCCTTTTGTGCCAAGGCAGCAGAGCTGGCGACAGGAACATCCGCCGATGCCTGATTTTTCGCCCGCCATGCTCCGCTTCTTCCTGCGCGGCCGGGTCGCCTTCGCGACACACGGGCTTTCGGGCGGCGCGCTGATGGATGCGACGCGCAAGGCCAAGGCGCAGATCCGCAAGGCGGCGGGCGTCACCAATACCGCGTTCGATCTGGCGTTCATGGGCCGGCTCGACAATGGGCGCGATCGCGCGCGGCTGTGGGGCGCGCTCGGCATCGTGCCGGGCGACCGCGGCGTGCTCCTGACGGACGATGGCGGGCAACACGGGGCCGCCAGCGGCTTGCCGCTTAAAGGCGGGACAGAGACTGGCTCTGCGGCGCGTGAGGAGAACGGACATGCCTGAGATCGATCGCGAACGGTTTGCCGAGGACGTGGAGCGAGAACTCGCCGAACGGTTTTCCTCGTTCAATGCGGCGGTGCGCGCATGCCCGGAGCTCAATAAGGCGCTCCTGTCGCGGGCGGTCAACGCCAATCCGCTTTCGGCCGCTTCGATGCTGGCGCTTTGCCAGCGGCTCGGCCTCGATCCATTCGCCTATCTTTCGAGTGCCAAGCGGCGGCGGCGCAGCCTCGCGGATATCCGCAAGGACATGGAAAAACAGACGGTTACAGAGGTTGCAACACGTGAAACAGGGTCAAGTGGGCAGGGAGTCGGGGCATGAACGTGGCAAGGCGCGGCGGCTGGATACAGACCTATACGGGGCGGCAATTCTGGCCGCTCGATCCGAGGATCGAGGATATCGACATCCATGATATCGCGCACGCGCTCTCGCACCAATGCCGATACTCCGGGCACTGCCTGCGCTTTTACTCCGTGGCGGAGCACAGTGTGCTGCTGTCTCATCACGTCGCCGGCGAGCATATGCTCTGGGCGCTGCTGCATGACGCATGGGAGGCCTATCTCGTCGACCTCGCCCGGCCGATCAAGCCGCACCTGACCGGCTATGTGGAGGCGGAGGAGCGAGGTCTCGCGCTGATCGCCGAACGCTTCGGCCTGCCGCCGCAGATTCCCGACGCCGTCATGATTGCCGATGGACGCATCCTCGGCGACGAGCGCGCCCAGAACATGGGCCCGTGCGCGGCGGATTGGGATTTCTCGCCCGAGCCGATGGGTATCAAGCTGAGGTTCTGGAATCCGGTCCAGGCAGAGTGCGCCTTCCTCGATCGATTCAGCGTGCTGACGGGTGAGCAGGCATGAGCAGCCCTCCGCAGCAAATTTTCTGGCTGACGCGCGGGGCGGCGACAAGTCTGTGCGCAGAGGCGGCGCGGCTGAAATGCCGGCCGAACACGCTTGCGGCCGCGCTCGTCAACGGCGCGCTTTCCGGCGGGCTGATCGATGCGATCCTCGACGGCGACAGGCCGGCAAAGCTCGCCGGCGGGCGGCCGCGCGATCCCGTGTTCGGGCTGACGGAGCTTCAGCATGCCGGGATCTACCTGATCGGCGAGAACGCCGGGGCGGACGGCTATTGCCGGCTCGCCTTCGCCGAGATCGGCCGTCTCGTCGGCGCGGACCGGCGCGACAAGGTGACGGCGCTGATCAAGAGCCTCGAGGCGCGGGACATGGTCGTTCGCGTGCCGGCGGACGGACGTGTGGCGATCCTGAGGCTGACGCCGGAAGGCGAGGCGGTGTGGCGCGCGGCAAGCGGGGAGGACGGGTCGTGAGCAATGTGCGCTTTTCCGATTATGTGACGAGCGGCGCATTCCAGATGGCGCTGACGCGCTCGCAGATCGCGGCGCTTTCGATGATCGTCGGCGGAGAGGACAGATATGTCCCTTCCGGCTCGGCGCTGGAGCGCAAGGGGCTGATCGCGCCCGTCGAGGGCAAGCGCGAAGGATTGCCGCTCGAATACCGGTTGACGGCCGCCGGCGCGCTGACGCTGGCGCTGCTGCACCAGGCGGGGCTGACCAATGACGGCGCGGATGTCATGGCGCGCGAAATGGAAGCGCTGCGGGCCGAACTCGACATGGCGCGCAAAGAGGCAAAGCGCGCGGACGAGCGGGCTCGTTCGCTCAATGCCAAGCTCGCCAAGATTGCCTTCGACATCCGGGTGAAGGAGGCGCGGACATCGGGGAACAAGCTGCCCTGCGCCATGCTGCCGCGCGATCCGCTGCCGGAGATGAGCGCCGAGGCAATCCTGGAGGAATGCCGGAAGCGGACGGAGCTCTACGATCCCGCGCTCGAAGAAAGTTGCGGCGGATGAGCGGCCCTGTCGAACGGATCCCGAGCTTCGGTTTTGCGCGCGGCGCCATCGTCGGCCGTATCGACGGCGGGCCGAACATGCTGGTCGTGCGCCAGACCGGCGAGCGCACGCTCGTCGTCACCTGCGAAGGCAACCGGGACGGGACGCTGAGACTGCGCGACGTTGCGACGGCGGAGCTGGAGCAGAGGCTATCTTCACATACGCCTGCTGCGGGAGCCGAGCCATGACGGGGGCCGATCGGCTGGAACGCATCAGGTCGAGGCTCGATGCGATCGGGCCGGCGTCATGGGTGATCGTGGCCGATGGACCGGCGACGGCGCTGGAGGTGCTGGACGCGGCGGGCCGTCCGGTTGCGCGGCTCTGCGCCTTCGAGCGGGCGACCCCCGACGAAATCGAGCTCGTCGCCAACGCGCCGGAGGATCTGCGGTTTCTGCTGGCGCTGCTGGCGGACGGGGAACAGAAGCCCGGCGAGCGCGCGAGCGCGAAGCTTAAGGCCGGGACAGAGGCTCCGAAGGACTACGCGGCAGAGGCGGCGATGGCCTGCGCGCGGCCGGCATGGGGGCGATTCCTCGCCGACCGGGCAAAGGCGGATCTGCCTGCCGACGCGGAAGCGACCGCGGCGCTCTTGCGGACGGCGCTGGGCATCCGCTCGCGCAAGCATCTCAACACGGACGGCGAAGCGGCTGCGCGCTGGAAGGCGCTGAAGGCGGAATTCATGGCCTGGCTGAACGGATATGGGGGCGGGAATTGACGGGCAAGCGCAAGATCCTTGTAGCGGACCTTCTGTGCGGCGCGGGCGGCTCGTCGACGGGCTGCGCGCGGGCGCTCGCCTCGCTCGGGCTCGAAATGGAGCTCGTCTGCGTCAACCATTGGCCCACGGCGATCGAGACGCACAGGCGCAACCACCCGGAAGCGCGGCACTATGTGCAGGATATCGCGACGGTGCGCCCGCATCTGCTCGTGCCCGAGGGCTATCTCGACCTCCTGATGGCATCGCCGACATGCACGCACCATTCCGTGGCGCGCGGCGGCAAGCCCACCTCGGACCAGCAGCGCTCGGACCCATGGCACATCGTCACCTGGCTGACGGAGCTTCGCGTCAAGCGGATCATCATCGAGAACGTCTGGGAGTTTACCGGATGGGGGCCTGTCGATCATCGCACGGGCAAGCCGGTCGCGAGCCGCAAGGGCGAATATTTCCATGCCTGGATCGAGACGCTGAAGCGGCTCGGCTTCGATCCGGAATGGCGCAAGCTCAACGCGGCGAACTATGGCGACGCCACGACGCGGCAGCGTTTCATCCTGAAGGCGAGGAGCGACAAGCGGACGGTGCGCTGGGCGCCGCTGACGCACGGTCCGAAGGGCGCATCCGACCTATTCGGCGACATGAAGCCGTGGCGGCCGGCGCGCGAGATCATCGACTGGTCCATCAAGGGCAAATCGATCCTCAACCGCAAGAAGCCGCTGGCGGCCAAGACATTGGCGCGCATCCATGCCGGGGCGGTGAAGTTCGGCTGGCCGGAGCCCTATCTCGTCATCCTGCGCAACCACATGGCGGCGCAGGGGATCGACATGCCGCTTCCGACCATTGCGGCGAACGGCGGCCATATCGGGCTTGCCGAGCCGGTGGTTGTTCGCACGGCGATGCCGCGCGCCAACGGACTCTGCGTTTCGGGCGATGACGCTCCGCTGCCGACTATCACCACGGACGGCGGTCTCGCCATCGTTGCACCATTCGTCATGTCGGCCGCTCACGGCATCGATGCCAGCGAAGCCGACCCGCATTCGCGTCGGTCTCGCAGCATCGACGAGCCGATCGGGGCGATCCATGCCGGAGGCGGCAATTTCGGGGTGGTCGAGCCGTTCGTGCTGTCGCGCCATGCCGAGGGCGCGCCGCGTTCGGTCGACGAGCCGGCACCGACGCAGGTGGCCAAGCATTCGCACCTGCTCATCACCTCCTACTACGGCATGACTCAGGCGGCGCAGAGCGGAGACGAGCCGCTGCCGACTGTCACGACGAAAGACCGGTTCGGCATCGTGGTTCCCGTGACGCACTCGAAGGGCGGCAACGGACCGCGCGACGTGGCGGAGCCGATCCCGACGCTGACGACGGCCAAGGGCGGCGAATTCGCCATCGTCATGCCGGTGACGCATGCCGGAGATGGAGACCGCGCGCGCGGACCCGGCGAGCCGTTGCCAACCATTACCGGGGCCAATCGCGGCGAGCTTGCCTTCATCACGGCCCAGCACGGCGAGCGGGCGGGTCAGGCGCCGCGGGTGCACGATGTCGGCGCTCCGGCCCCGACGATCGCTGCGCGCGGCCATGTCGACCTGGTCGAGCCGATCTCCGAGCCAACCTACGACATCCTCTTCCGCATGCTGGAGCCGCACGAGCTCGCGGCCGCCATGGGGTTCACGACCGACGAACAGGCCTACGAGTTCGGCGGCACGAAGACGGAGCAGATCAAGCAGATCGGCAATGCGGTCTCGGTAGCGATGATGCAGGCGGAGGTCGCCGCGATCATGGCGGATGCCGCGCCGAAGGAGCGCGCGCGGTCGAACGGGGAATTGCTGGAGGCGGCGGAATGAGCTGGAAAGCGTCGGCCTGGGCGAAGGACCAGCGGCTCGGCTCGCCCTCGGCGAAGTCGATCCTGATGTGCCTTGCCGACTATGCCGATCCCGAAGGGCTGATCAAGGGCTGGGCGAGCCAGTCCGATCTTGCCGAGGCGGCGGAGGTCTCCGAGCGCACGGTGCGCGAATGGCTGCAGCGGCTCGAGGATTGGGGCCTGATCAGGCGGCAGCGCCAGCATGGCGAAAAAGGCGTGCGCGAAGCCGACTGGATCGTGCTCGATCTCGCCGCCAATATCAGCGACGGGGCGGAACGCTGCCGGAACCTGAAGCGCGAAACGGGGGGCGAATCCGGAGCGGGATCCGGGGCAGAATCGGGGGGTGAATCGGGGGGCGAATCGAGCCTACCGGCAAATTCTGCCGGTAGGGCCTACCGGCAACCAGACGCCGAGCCTACCGGCAACCAGACGCAAAGCCTACCGGCAACCAGTTCCGGTAGGTCTTTATATATACCTCCCATAGATCCTCCCATTACCGCCCTTGAGAGAGAGGGCGCGCGCGCGGTCGGGCAGGAAGGGCAGGACCAGAACGCCGACGGGGACGCTGCCGACGATACGAGCGGGGCAGCCGACGATCCGCAGACGGCGGCGTTTCGGAAGCGCGTCCAACGGCTTTGCTCGGGGCGCGGGTTCGTCGCCGGAGCATGGGCGGATTGGGACACGACCTCGCTGCGCTGGATCGCCAAGCAGTTCGCTGCGCTGTCGCTGGCCGACCGTGAGGCTGCCGAGCGCTGGCGCGACGCCTACCTCCTCGACATCGCCGATCGCGGCAAGAAGCCGATGCCGATCGGCGTGTTCCTGCGGGACAGGGCGTGGGACGGGCTCGATCCGGCGATCATGCGGCGGCTCGAGGCGCGCAAGGCGGCAAGCGCCAGGCCCGAGGAACAGGCAAAGCCCGATGGCTGGGCGGCGATGGCGGGCCCCGTCGGCATGGCGAAGCTCTTCGCGGACCTGCTGGCGGGACCGAGCGACGAGGCAGCGGCGGCGCGTCTGCGTGAACGGCCTCTCTTGTCGGACCCGGCATTGCGGGCGGCATGGGAGCGGGTGTGGCAATGGCGAGCGCTGCGCAGCCAAAAGGGCGGCGCCGTGTTCGGCGAGCGCTGGCATGGGCTGAAGGCGGCGATGGAGCCGATACCTGTGACAAGCGCGGTGCTCGCGGCGTGGCGGGAGGCGTTCGCGGCGCGGGGCTGGCCGTGGCTGCCCGACTTCGAGCGCGGCGAGGTGTTCTACGCGCCAAAGGGCGGACCGGCGGGCTTAGGCGAATTCGAGGCGGCGATCAGGGGCGGAAGCGATGCGGAGAGGGCGGAAAGCTATGACCAGGCATGTTGATCCTGCCGAGCTGGGCGATGATGCGGAGCGGCTGCGGATGCAGTCGGTGGAGCGCTGGCGGATGACGCGGCGCTCCGAAGCGCTGCTTGCGGCGGCGGGCATGAGCCTCGACGACGTGCGCTGGTATGTGCTGTCGGTGAGCGTCGGGCATGAGAAAGCTGTGGAAAAGGCGCTTGCCGAGGCGGGCGTTCCGCACTGGCTGCCGACATGCAAAATCAAATCCGGCCGACGCAGGGGAGCAGGAAGCGGGCCGCGTCCCGAGCGGATCGTCGTCGCGTTTCCGGGCTATGTGCTCGTCAGGATCGCATGGTGTCCGGAGCATTGGGCGGCGATCCGCACCGTCGAAGGTGTGCGCGGCCTGCTGTCCTCGGGCGGACTGCCATGCGCCGTGCCTGACGCTATGGTCCTCAAATTGCAGCAGGATCTCAAGCACGACGATAAGCTGAAGGCGAAGGTCGCAGGAGCGCTGGAGGCTGGCGACAGCGTCGTTGTCAATGACGGTCCGTTCGCGGGGTGGCTGGCGCGTTTGACGTCGCTCGACGAAAACCGCGGCGTCGTCGAACTCGACATTTTGGGACGCGTGACGCCTGTGGACATGGACCTTGCAAGCCTGAAGCGACTCGGCTAGCCGATTCCACCCAGGACGAGCCGTGCTTGTGTCGCACTCCTCCCTCGCGGAGTTGGAAGCGCCGGCGGCCCCAGGCAGGACAGAGGCGACAGCGCCGACAGTCTTCGCCGCGATGGATCCCTATGCACCGAGTGGACCGATGAGTACGAGCGCAGCGCCATGGCGCGCTTGGTACAAGACGGCGCGCTGGCAGAAGCTGCGCCAGCGTATCCTTTTGCGCGACAGATACATTTGCCAAAAGACGGGCGTGCTGCTGATCGGCAAACATCCGGCGCCGAACAGCCCGGTGATCCATCACGACAAGGAACATCGCGGCAACGAAGCGCTGTTCTGGGACGAGACGAACCTCATTGCCGTGTCGAAGGAATGGCACGACCGCGAGGCGCAGATTGCAGAGCAGGCGACGCTTGACCAACGCGGGGTCTGGTATTGAGCCACGTGTCGCGCGGCGCACATGGTGGCAGGGCATGGGGGGGGAGGCAAATCTCTGGAGGGGTCGCTCGCGCGGACCCGCGTCCCCCTCAGTTGGAGATTTTTTTTTGATGGAACCGAATTTTGATCTGTTCGGCCATCCGGTCCGCGATGGTTTTGGGAAGCGGGGTCGTCCCCCTTTCGAACCGCGAGAGAAAGAACGCAACAGAGTCAAGCTGTTGCTGGCCCTCGGATGGTCCAATACGCGGATCGCCAATGCGGTCGGCGTCTCGCTTGCGACGCTGAAGCGATATTTTAGAGCCGAGATGAAAGAGCGCCTGGCCATGCGCGACAGGCTCGATGCCAGGCGTATCGAGATCGCGATGGAGCAGGCAAACGCGGGCAACATCGCGGCGCTGAAGGAGCTCGGTGCGATGATCGAGCGCAACGACCGGATGACGATCGAAGCTTCGCTCGGCGAAAAGCAGCCCGGCGACCGGAACGCCAAGCCGGGCAAGAAGGAAATCGACCGGCAACGCGCGATGGCGGCCGACGAAGACCTGATGTCGGAACTCGAGGTCGAAGGTGCGCGCGTCGGCGGCCATGATGCCGGACACTGCTAAAGCACTGCCGCGTTTCGCCTGCCCGGACTGGTGGGAGCGGATCAGGTCCGGCCGCGTTCCGATGGCCGACGTCCCGGTCAACGAGGCGCGTGCGGTCAAGGCGCTGGCCTTCTTCAACCGTCTTCGTCTGCCGGACGTCCCGGGCACCCCCACGATGGCCGAGGCATGCGGCGACTGGTTCCGCGACATGCTCGTGGCCTTTCTCGCCAGCGAGGATCCGGAGACCAAGCAGCGGCTCGTCTGGGAGCTGCTGTGCATGATCCCGAAAAAAAATTCGAAAACGACGTATGTCGCCGGGCTCGGACTAACCGCGCTGTTCATGGAAGAGGCACCTAACCGCCAGATGCTGATCGTCGCGCCAAGCCAGAACATCTCGCAGCGATGCTTCGATCAGGCGCAGGGAATGATTCGTCTCGATGAAAAGCTGAAGGCGATTTTCCACGTCCAGGACAATTTGAAGCGCGTGACGCGGCACAAGACGGGCACGGCGATCGATGTAAAGACCTTCGATACGTCGATTGTCACCGGCGAGATCCCCGTGCTGACGATCGTCGATGAGGTGCATGAGCTTGGCAAAAAGGCAAAGGCGCCTGCTGTGATGCAGCAGATCCGCGGTGGCGGCATCACGAGGCAGGGCGGCCAATTGCTGATGATCACGACCCAGTCCGACGAACAGCCTGCCGGCATCTGGAAATCGGAACTGAAGAAGGCGAGGGCGATCCGCGACGGAAAGGGCGGCGCGTCGCCGATCATGCTGCCGGTGCTATATGAGTTCCCGGAAGACCGCCAGCGCGACGAAGCGTTCTGGCGCGACCGCAAGAACTGGCCGCTTCTGCTGCCGAATCTCGGCCGTTCGATCGATATGGAACGGCTGCTCGCCGATTATGAGAACAACGGGCGCGTCAGCAAGGAAGCCGAGCAGATCTGGGCGAGCCAGCATCTCAATATTGAGATAGGCGTCGGCCTCGGCGACGACAGCTGGCGCGGTGCCGACTATTGGCCGCTGCGTGCCGATCCGACACTTGCCTCGCTGGATGACCTGATGGCGCGCTGCGATGTGGCGGTGCTTGGCGCAGATGGCGGCGGCCTCGATGATCTTTTCGGCGTGTGCGTGATCGGCCGGGAAAAGGTGACGCGGCGCTGGCTGGTATGGTGCCATGCCTTCGCCCATCCGAAGGTGCTCGAGATCCGGCCTGAGATCGCCTCGAGGCTGAAGGATTTCGAAGAGGAAGGTTCGCTGAGCTTTTGCGAGGTCAGCGAATATGTCACCCGGATCGCGGCGATTGCCGCTCGGCTGCGCGAGGCGGGGCTGCTGCCGGAAAAGAACGCCATCGGTTTCGATCCGAACAATATTGCGGCCTTCGTCGACGCGATGGCGATCGAAGGTATCGATGGAGCAATGCTGCACCGGCTGCGCCAGGGCCCGGCGCTGTCTCCCGCCCTTTGGGGCCTCGAGCACAAACTCTCGGATGGAACGATCAGCCACGACGGATCGGCCATGATGGCCTGGGTCGTCGGCAACGTGAAGATCGAGGTCAAGGGCAACGGAAACATGGCGACGAAGCAGGCAGCCGGCCGCGCCAAGATCGATCCGGCGATAGCGATGTTCTGCGCCGCGATCCTGATGAGCTGGAATCCGGAAGGGGTCGCCAAGACCTCCATCTACGCGACCGAAAAAGTCGCGTTCGTCTAGGGATGACATGATGGGACTTTTCGACTGGTTCCGCGGCGGTGACAGAACGCCGGCGCCGCAGGCTGCCACGCAAAGCCCGTCTGGTGGTCGCGTCATCGCCAATTCATGGGAGCTTGACGAGTTCCTGCGCGGCCAGGATGGCGCGTCCTGGTCCGGACAGCAGGTCAACGCCACGACTGCCATGAAGGTGGCGGCGGTCTATGCGTGCGTGCGGATCATTTCAGGAGCCGTCGCGACGCTGCCTTTGCACGTCAAGCGCAGGATCGATGCCCGGACGCGGGAGGACGCCTCGGACTCGCAACTGTGGCAGCTCGTGCGCCGCAAGCCCAATCGCTGGCAGACGCCCAGCCAGTTTCGCCGAATGATGCAGGCCCACGTGCTGCTGCGCGGCAACGGCGTTGCCCTGAAGGTGCCAGGGACAAGGGGCGTGCAGGAGCTAATCCCGCTACACCCTGACAGGGTGAGGATCGAACAGAACCCCGACCTGACGCTCAAGTTCACGTGGACCCGCACGGATGGGACCAGCCAGGTCTTCCGGCAGAACGAGGTGTTGCATCTCGCGGGCCTTACGCTCGACGGAATTACCGGCGTCACGCCAATCACCTATGCCCGCGAGACGATTGGGCTGGCGCTGGCCGAGGAACGCCACGGCGCAACGCAGTTCAAGAACGGGCTGAATGTCGGCGGCTACCTGAAATCGGACAAGAGGCTCGGGCCGGAAGGCCGGTCGAATCTGCGCGAGGCAATGGATGATTTCCGCATGGGCGGCGATCGTGCCGGCGCGTGGATGGTCCTCGAGGACGGAATCACCGCCGAACGGCTGACGATGACGGCCGACGATGCGCAGTGGATCGAAAGCCGCAAGTTTTCCCGGTCGGATATCGCCATGTTCTTCGGTGTGCCGCCGCACATGATCGGCGACACCGACAAGTCGACCAGCTGGGGCACCGGCATCGAGCAGCAGTCTCTGGGTTTTGTCGCCTATACGCTCGAAGATCACCTGACGATGTGGGAGGAGGCGGGCAACCGCGATCTGATCCCGCAGACGGATGCCGAGCTCTATTTCCGTTTCAATCGGGCCGCGCTGGTGCGTGGCGACATCAAGACCCGTTGGGCAGCGCATGTCCAGGCGCTGCAATGGGGTGTCGTCAGTCCAAACGAGATCCGCGCGGTGGAAGACATGAACCCTCGCGAAGGCGGCGACATCTTCTATCCGCCGCCGAACACGGCTGGCAAATCTGCATCGGACCCGCAGGGAGGTCAGAATGACCCTTCGCAAGCTTCCTGAAGCAAAGGCGCTCGCAGCACCGCAGGGCTATTCGTGGGACGTGCCTTCGGATGCGCTGGCGCGGTGGACGGAATTTTCGGCCGATGCCGGAAAGTCGGATGCGAACACGATCACGATCTATGACGTGATCGGCGAGGATATGTGGACCGGCGGCGGCTTCACGGCGCAGCGCATGAACGCGGCGCTGCGCTCGATCGGCAATGCCGATGTGACGGTCAAGATCAACTCGCCCGGCGGCAGCGTCTTCGAGGGCCTGACGATCTACAATCAGCTTGTCCAGCACCAGGGCAAGGTGACAATCGAGGTCATGGGCATTGCTGCCTCCGCAGCCTCGATCATCGCGATGGCCGGCGACCAGATCAATATGGGTCTTGGCACCTTCATCATGATCCATAACGCCTGGGGCGTGGTGATCGGAAACCGTCACGACCTGACGGACGCGGCGCAGACGCTCGGCCAGATCGATGCGGCCATGACGGACATCTATGAGGCCCGCACCGGCCAGAAGCGGGCGGACATCACGGCGCTGATGGATGCAGAGACCTTCCTGACGGCAAAGGACGCCGTAGCGAAGGGCTTTGCGGACGCCGTGACCGAGGCTCCGAAGAATGAAGGGGGAGCGAGCGCTCGCTTGCGCCCGGAGATCGCCGCGAAGCGGCAACTGGATGCGCTCCTCGCGCAGCAAGGCGTTCCGCGTTCCGAGCGGCGCCGGATGCTCGAGGCGGCAGCAGGGGGCATGCGCGACGCTGTCCCGACGGACATGCGCGACGCTGTCCTCGACCAAGCCGCCGTGGCGCGGCTGATTGAAACAATTCGCTCATAGGAGATGATGATGAGCACCCATCTCAAGGCCCGCGCTCGCGGGTTGGTCGGCGTTCGCGCGGATAGCACCGATCCGACCAAGATCCTGACCGAGCTTCAGCGCACGTTCGAAGCCTTCAAGGCCGAGAATGAGGAGAAACTGAAGGAGGTCAAGGCAGGTTTCAATGATGTCGTGAAGACCGAGAAGGTCGAGCGCATCAATGCCGATATCACGAAACTTCAGTCTGCGCTCGACGATGTCAACGCGGCACTTGCGGCCGCGCGCGTCGGAGGCCAGAACGGCACCGAAAGCGATCCCGACAAGATCGAGCATGCCAAGGCTTTCCGCACCTGGTTCCGCAAGGGTCGGGAGGAGAACGCGCTGCGCGAGCTCGAGGTCAAGGCGGCGGTCACATCCTCCTCGGATCCCGACGGCGGCTATGTCGTTCCGGAGCAGGAAGAGAGCGCGATCGATCGCGTGCTGATGACCGTGTCGAGCATGCGCAACATCGCCCAGGTGATGCCCATCTCGACGAACCTCTACAAGAAGCTCGTCGGGCAGGGCGGAGCCGGTTACGGGTGGGTTGGCGAAAAGGCCGCGCGACCGGAAACGGCAACGCCGACGCTGCGCGAACTCGTCTTCGAGACGATGGAGGTCTACGCCAACCCGGCTGCAACGCAGAACACGCTCGACGACGCCCGCATCAACATCGCGGACTGGCTTTCGAGCGAGGTGGGAATCATCTTCGCCGAACAGGAGGGGGCGGCCTTCGTCACCGGTGACGGCGTGAACAAGCCGCGCGGCATCCTCGGCTACGACACCGTCGCCGATGATTCCTATGCCTGGGGCAAGATCGGCTACAAGGTGTCCGGCGTCGCCGCCGCGCTCAGCGATGGCTCACATAATGGCGCGGACGCGATGATCGATCTCATCTATGCGCTCAAGCAGGGCTATCGCCAGAATGCCGGTTTCATCATGAACCGGTTCACGCAGGGCACGGTGCGCAAGCTGAAGGACAGCTACGGCCAATATCTGTGGCAGCCCTCGTTGCAGGCAGGCCAGCCGGCAACGTTCGCGAGCTATCCGATCACCGATGACGACAACATGCCCGACATCGGAGCCAACGCCTTCCCGATCGCCTTCGGCGATTTCAAACGCGGCTATCTGATCATCGACCGCCAGGGAGTGCGCGTCCTGCGCGATCCCTACACCAACAAGCCCTACGTCCATTTCTACACGACCAAGCGCGTGGGTGGCGGCGTCCAGAACTTCGAAGCCTTCAAGCTCCTGAAGATCTCGACCTAAGGGCGATGACGAACCAGCGGGCGGCTCCGGCCGCCCGCCTCGTCCATCCATTCTCTCGAAAGGACCAGTCCGATGAAGGACGTTCATTCCGAATCCACATACGACATCCTGATCGGCGCAGCCACGTTGGCGGCCGACAATACGCCCGCTGCCGTCGATCTTCAGGGCTATGCAGGCGCCGAGGTCGTGCTCGCGATCGGCGCTGGCGGCATAACGTTCAGCGACACCAACAAGATCGAGTTCGTGCTCACGCATTCCGACGACGACAGCACCTATACCAACGTCACCGATGCCGACATGCTGGGCGTCTCGGGCATTTCGAACGGCATCATCAAGTCGCTGACCTCCGCCCATGCCGCCGCGACGGTGTCGCGCTTCGGCTATATCGGCGGCAAGCGTTACCTCAAGCTCCTCGCCGACTTTTCCGGCACGCACGGGACCGGAACCCCGATCGCCGCGCTCTGCGAGAAGGAATACGGCTACGACAATCCGCAGGCGGACCAGGCCTGATAGGGCTTCCGGTTGAGCCGAACGGGCGGCTCGACAGCCGCCCGTCTTCCGCAATTTGAGAAGGAACGATGCCATGCAGGCGAAGGTGATCAGGGAATTCAAAGGCCGGCAGGATCATGAAGCGGTGACGCGGACCTTTCGCAAGGACGACATCATCGAAGGCGAGCTCGCCACGGTGGCTGTGCGCGAGAAGTGGGCCATCGAGATCAAGCCGGAGAGGGCCGAAACCAGGAGGGAAGCCGACGATGCGGCTGCCAGGGCCGCAGCCGAGGCAAAAGCGAAGGACGAGGCCGACAAGAAGGCGGCCGAAGACGCGGCGAAGAAGGCCGAATAATCCATGCTCCGTCCTGTTCTCGTCGCCGCGCCAGCGAAGCCTGTCGTCACGACGGCGGAGATCAAGGCGCAGGTCGTCGCCGCGGATTTCTTCGATGACGACGTTGTGCTCGACCGCCTCGTTGCGGCCGCGACCGCTCATCTGGACGGCTGGACGGGCATTCTGGGGCGGTGCCTCATCAACCAGCAATGGCGGCAGGATTTCTGGTACTGGCCGACCTGCCGCTACATCAAGCTTCCCTTCCCGGACGTGTCAGTCGTCGAGATCGCCTATTATGACGCCGAGAACGTCAAGCAGATCGTGGATTCGTCGCTCTACGACCTCCTGCAGGACATTGACGGGTCGAACGTCTGGTTCAAGGACGCGTTCACCTATCCGACGATCTACTACAACCGCCGCGATGGGTTACAGATCACCATGACGGCCGGCTACGGGGCTGATTCCAGCGCGGTTCCAGAAGCGATCCGCCATGCGATCATGATGCTCGCGACCCACTGGTACGGGAATCGCAGTGCTGTCGAGGACGGCCGCAACAATGCGCCGCTGGAAGTGCCTCTCGGCGTTTCGATGCTGATCGAGCCTTATCGGCGGCAATCACTCTAGACTGTCCCAACCGGAGACCCCCACCATGGCCGACCTTACCATTACTGCGGCGAATGTCGTCGCCGGCTCGAATGCGATAATTGAAAAGGGCACCGCCGGCGCGACGATCACCGCCGGTCAGGCGGTCTATCTCGACAGCGCGACGGGGCGCTACAAGCTGGCCGACGACAATTCGGCGACGGCAGAAGTGCGCACCCCGCGCGGCATCGCGCTCAACGGCGCATCGGACGGCCAGCCGCTCGCCATCGTGCGCTCCGGCGACGTGACGATCGGCGCGACGATCGAGGCGGGCGTCGCCTATTACCTGTCGGGCACGGCGGGCGGGATCTGCCCGGTCGCGGACGTCGCCTCGGGCGATTATCCGGCGATCATCGGCATGGGCAAGTCGACGAGCGTCCTGACCGTCGACATCCAGGCGCCTGGCGTGGCGCTCGCCTGATGGTGTGGGTGACCTTCACGCGCGACTTCGATTTCTCGCCCGAGGCGATGGGCGGGCGGGTGACGGTCGCCTACAAGGCCGGAATGACGAAGAACGTCACGCGCGAATGCGCGGCCAAGGCGCTCGCCTCCGGGCGGATCGAGCAGGAGGCGGCGGAAGACGTGGGCGGCGAAGAAGAAGCGGGTGGCGATGCGGGCCGGTGAGCTCATCCACGGCGTCGCCTTCGACAGCCCGGTTGAGGCGGCCGACGGCTATGGCGGCACGACGCTCGGTTGGCAGGAGCAGTTTTCCTGCCGCGCCGGATTCGTGCATCTGCGCGGCGGCGAGACGGTCATGGCGGCGAGGCTGGCCGGCAAGCATCAACAGATCGTCACGGTCCGTTCCTCTGCCGCCTCGCGCGCGGTGACGACGGACTGGCGGGTGCGCGACACGCGCACCGGCGACATCTTCAACATCCGCGACGTGACGCCGTCGGACGACCGGCTTTCGATCGATTTCCTCTGCGAAAAGGGCGTGGCGACGTGAATATCGAGGGCAAGGACAGGCTGCGTCAAAAGCTGCTCGCCATGCCGAAGGTCGCGCGCGCGCAGATCCACGATGCGCTCGATGTTTCGGCTTCCGAGATGGCGGAAACGGCCCGTAACTTCGCGCCGAAGAAGACCGGCGCGCTGGCGGCCTCGATCGGTTACACCTTCGGCGACTACAAGCCCGAGAACGCCAATGTGCGCACCTTCGGCGGCGGCAGCAATGTCGGCGATCCCGACCTGATGGTGACGATCCACGCCGGCAGCGCCAGGGCCTGGTATGCGGCGCTGGTCGAGTTCGGCACGGCTCCGCATGAGCAACCGAACAATCCGCGCGTCGGCTATCACCATCCGGGCGCGACGGCACGGCCCTATTTCTTCCCCGCCTACCGGCTGACGCGCAAGCGGGTCAAAAGCCGCATCACGCGGGCCACCACGAAGGCCGCGAAGGCCGTGGCGGCAGGACAGTCATGATCGGGGCGCAGCTGCAGAAGGCGCTGTTCGATGCGCTGACGGCGGCCGATGTCGCCGGCGGGCGCGTCTATGACAATCCGCCGCCGAGCGCGGCCTTCCCCTATGTGACGATCGGCGACGAACAGACCATTCCCGACGAATTCGACTGCGGCGCGGGGTTCGAGATCTATCCGGACGTTCATATCTGGTCACATCCGGCGAACGGTTCAAAGGCGGAGATCAAGGGCCTCGTCGCCGACGCCGCGGCGGCCATCCTCGCCATATCGGCCGTGAGCGGCTTTTCCGTCGTCTCGTGCCGCCTCGATACGAGCCGCGTCCTGCGCGATCCCGACGGCATCACAGAGCACGCGGTGCTCACCTTCCTCTTCGTTCTCGACGAAGCCTAACCCTCGACAGGAGAAACGTCATGACCGCTGTCCCGCGCGTAACAGGGTCGAAGCTGCTCGTCAAAATCGGCGACGGCGGCAGCCCGGAAACCTTCGCCCACGACTGCCTGATCAACACCAGTCGCGGCATCCAGTTCCAGTCCGACACCAACCAGGTGATCATGCCGGACTGCGACAACCCCGACGATCCCGCCTGGAAGTCGGTGCAGAAGGACGGGCTTTCGGCGACGATCTCCGGCGCCGGCATGCTCTACACCGCTTCGGTGAAGGACTGGTTCGACTGGTTCAACTCCGACAATGCGAAGAACATCCAGGTCGCCATCAACGTCGCCCTGGCGAGCGGCGGTGGCTACTGGTCCGGTGCGTTCAAGCTCTCGGATTTCCAGGTGCAGGCGGGCGGCAACAAGGAAGTCGCCGAGGTCACGGTGACGCTCGTCTCCGACGGCGCGCTGACCTGGACCGACGCCGCCGCATGAACCGGCATGGCGCGATCGAGCTCGATTGGGCGGATGGAACCTTCGCTTTCCGCCTGTCGATCGCCGGTATCGAGGAGCTCGAGGAAAAGACCGGGAAATCGGTCTTCGATCTTGCGGGGCGGGCAAGCCCGATGGTGCGCGACATGCGCGTTCGCGAGATTTCCGAGACGATCCGCATCGGCCTGATCGGCGGCGGCATGGCGCCCGGTGAGGCGCTTGCCAAGGTGCGTCGCTATGTCGATGAGCGGCCGCTCGACGAAAGCCGCGACGTCGCTCATGCCGTCCTCCTGATGGGGCTGACGCGCGTTCATGGCGAGGATCTGGCAGTGGGGGAAGCCGGGGCGCCGGAGGCGGACCAGAACGGCTCGACTTCGGCGCCATCTATGGAGGGGCAGCCCTGATGGGCGTCCACAATGTCGGCGATCTCTCGCTCGGCCAGTGGACGGCGATCTGCCGGCACTGGGCGCGCGCGCATGCGGACGGGACAAAGGTCGAGCCGCCGAGCCGCGAGGAATTCGAGGCGGCGGTTCTCGCCTCAAGGGGAGTGATCGATGGCTGAAGCGGTCGACGTCCAGCGCCTCGTGGCGGTCCTCGAGGCGAGGCTGGACAAATACGAGAAGGGCCTGGCGAAGGCGTTGAAGCTGGGCGACGACACATTCACCAAGATCGAGACGCGCGGCCACCTGATGGAGACGCGGCTTGCCGGGCTTGGCAAGAACGTCTCGATCGGCCTCGACTCGACCCGGATCATGGCGTTGCAGCATTCCATGCGCGGCTTTACGGAGATGGTCGCACAGGGTGTTTCGCCGCTGCGGGCGCTGACCATGGAAATGAACAACCTGTCTTATGTGGCAACGGGCCCGGGCGGGTTGAAAGCCGTCTTCAATACGATCAAGGGAATCGGCGCGGGCGTATTCGGTCCACTGATCGCCGAGGCCGGCCCGGTGGCGATTGCCTTTGCCGGCGTCACGGCAGCGGCCGTCGGGCTTTGGGCCGTCTTCTCAAGCCGCGGCGAAATCTCGGCCGAAGAAGCGCTGAAGCGGCAGAAGGCCTATATCGACGCGCTGGCGGAGGCCTATCCGAACGCCGCGAAGGAGGCAAAGGCCTATATAGCCGAGATCGCCAAGCTCTCCGACGCGCAGTTGACGCTGCTCGGCGACAAGTCACTTGCCGGCCAGAAGTCGCAACTGGATCAGCTCGGTCGACAAATTGACGACATCGTGCGCCGTTTCACGGTGCAGGATAATCCGATAGCAAATGCACTCGCATCGCATTACGGGCCGGGAGCGCTCTTCGGCGATGCCGGAAAGCAAGTGCAGGATCTGGTTGCGCAGTTCGATGCCGGAACCATCTCGGCCAAAGACCTGGCCAAGGCGATGGCTGAAATCCAGCTTGATCCTGACACGCCGCGCGCTGTGTCCGCCGTGGCGGAAAAGATCATGCTCCTCGCTCAGCAGGGAGCCATTGCAGCCGGAACCATCGCCTCGATCAACAACGAGCTTTCGCGCCTTGCCGCGCCTCCTGGCACGCAGGGGCGGGGCTTTTCGGTCGAAGAACTGCTGGGGCCGCAGGGCTATACTGATCTCACCAAGGCGCTGAAGAAGCAGGCGAGCGACCTCACATCGACGCGCACGCCGCATGTGCCGAAGACCAACGCCTACAAGTCCGAAATCCAGTCGATCGAGGAGCGGACGGCGGTGCTCAACGCCGAAACACATGCGCAAGCGGGCATCAATCCGTTGGTTGACGATTACGGCTATGCCCTGAGCCGGGCAAAGGCCGAACAGGAATTGCTGTCGGCGGCGCAGAAGGCGGGAATCACTTTGACGCCCGCCATGCGCGAACAGATCGCCGGCCTTGCCGACGGTTACGCGCAGGCCTCGGCCAATGCCGAAAAGCTCGCCGAGAGCCAGGACAAGGCGCGGCAGGCGGCCGAGGAAATGCGCAGCCTGGAGAAGGACGTCTTCACCGGCATCATCGACGATCTCAGGCAGGGCAAGAGCGCCGGTGACATCCTCGTCGACGTGCTCGATAAGATCGCATCCAAGTTCGAGGACATCCTCGCCAACGCGCTTTTCAGCCCGCAGAGCAGCTTTGGCTTTAGCGACATTCTGTCTTTCTTCACCGGCGCCGGGAGTAGCCAGTCACAGACCGGCGGCGTCTTCGGGCTCTATCATTCAGGTGGCGTCGCCGGCAATCCTTCGCAGACGAGGTCTGTCTCGCCGTCCATCTTTGCCGGGGCGCCGCGCTACCATTCTGGCGGTGTGGCTGGACTGCGGCCCGGGGAAGTTCCGGCGATCCTGCAGCGCGGCGAGGTCATCATCCCGAATGGCGGCAAAGCGCGCACGGCCGGGAGTGACGGCGGCACGACGGTTCAGGTGATCAACAACGGCTCGATCCAGTCTCGCACGGAACGCAGCAGGGGCCCGGACGGGCGGGAGATGGTGAAGATCATCAACTCGACCGTCAACGATCACATCGCGAGCGGCGGCGCCGACAAGGTGCTCTCTTCTCGGTTCGGGGTAAGGCCTGCGGGTATCACTCGCTAGATGCAGGCAGGGATCTTTGTGACGAACCCGCTCATGCTGCGCACCGCAAACACCTCCACCTTGGTGCCGCCCTCGGCAAGAGCTGTCAGGCGCACGAAATATGGATCGGCCCCTTCCACCACAGTTTGCATGGGCTGGATCTCATATTGATGACCGGGTGATGTGGTCATCAGCGCGTGAGTGGTCGCCGCATCGCCTGGAAGTACCGGTTTCATCTGCTCATTCATGATTGGAATGATGCACGCGGCGATCTGATCGACCGTTTTTTGTGACGTCCATGTCTGTCGCGGGGGCATGTCTGTTGCATCGTTCCACGAGGCGCATCCGACAAGCCCCATCAGCCCAATCAGCCCGATTACAGTCTCTTTCACTTGCCCCTCCCAAGTTGAGGGCGCGACGCTATCATGGACAGGACGCCATAGCCAATGAGCACGCCGGTCTGGCCTGACACCCTTCCGCGTTGCATCCGCCCTGACGCGCCGTTCAACGAGCAGCCTGTTGCACAGAGGGTCTCATTTCCGTCCGATATTGGCCCCCCGATTGAGCGCGCCAAGTCGAGCATTCGGGTGCGATCGATTGATGTCAGCTGGCTCATGACCCCAGACCAGGTGCGGTTCCTCGAGGATTTCGTCTTTGACACACTTGGCCAGGCGACATCCGAGTTCCTGTTTCTGCATCCGCGAACGCTGACGATGGTCCGAGCGCGGTTTGAGGGTGATCCGCCCTACAGATCAGAGCGGATTATGCGCGGCAAGTTTTCAGTGGCGGCTACGTTGATGGTGATCGGCTGATGGCGCGCACGATCCCGGTAGTCACGCGCAAGAGCCTGGAGGAAGCATCCTCCGGCGACCCGGTGCTACTCTTTGCGACGATCTCGCACCGCGATCTGGTCGAGGACATCACCCTGGTCCTCGACGGCGCCGACTATGTGCTCGATGGGATAACCTACAGCAAGTCCTGGTTCGAACTCGATCTGATCTCCGACGACGATCAGCCGCCGACGGCGCAGTTCACCTTCCCGAATGTCGACCGGGTCGCGTTCGGGATGCTGTCCGGGGTCACCTATCCGGCGCGCGTGTCCTTCAAATTGATCGCGGCGAGCAACTTCGACCTGACGGTCGACCCTCGCACAGTGCTTTCGGCCGTGACGGTGGAGACTATCTATTCCGCCGATCTTCTGTTCCTGACCGACATCACCATCGACGCCATGCAAGTGCAGGGAACTTTGCGCGGCTTCGACTATCGACAAGAGGTCTGGCCGAGCCGCAGGGCGACGCAGGATCTGCTGCCCGGAGTGTTCATGCGATGAGCGAGGGCACGGCGCAGATCCGGGGCTATGTGGGTATTCCGTTCGTGGATGGCGGTCGCACGATCGCCGGATGCGACTGCTGGGGACTGGTGCGCCTGGTCCACGAACGCGAAGCGGGGATCGAATTGCCGGACTATGGCGAGATCGGCGCGTTCGAGCTCGCCGTCGTCGCGCGCCATATGCGCTACGACGCCGATGCCGATCCTTGGGTGAAGGTAAGTAACCTGCCGCGCCGGACCTTCGACGTCGTGGTCATGCGCCGCTTTGGCGATCACGGCAGGGCACCAATCCACGTCGGCATTATGGTTTCGGACAGGCACATGCTGCACGTCGAAAACCCTGCCGATAGCCATCTCGTGACGCTCGAGCATCCGACCGTCAAGCCTCGCATCCTCGAAGTCTATCGCCACCGGAGGCTCGCGTGACCAAGGCGCTCGCAATGCAAGAGCACGTCGGCGCCCTATGGCGCCCGCCGTTCTCCGACAAGCGGCCGGTCCTGCATCTGTTCAAGCCGGGCAAGTCGATTGCCGAGATGGTTGCCGAGACCCCGGGACTTCCTCCGGATTTCGCGAAGCGTGGCGAGGTGCTGCTCGGCGAGGCTCCGCTGGTCCGCCGTTTCTGGTCACGCATTCGCCTGAAGCCCGGCAAGCGGGTGACGTTCCACTATCCGCTCGCGGGCGGCGGCGGGAACGGATCGTCGGGCCGCAAATCGATCCTCAGCCTCGTGGTCTCTATCGCGGCGCTTGTAGCATCGGTTGCGGTGTTGGGAGGCGCAGCGGCGGGACTATTCGGTGCAGCATTCAAAGCCGGTACGATTGGCGCACGACTTCTTGCCGGCGGAATCTCTGTCGTAGGGGCATTGGCCGCCGGCGCGTTGACTCCACCGCCCGTGGCTCAGGGGAAATCCCGTCTCGATCAGACCAAGGGTCCGGCCTCTCTGTCAGGTAATGTGCTGGGCGCTGGGGCGCCCATTCCTGCGGTTATCGGCACGCGGCGTGTCTTCCCGCCGCTCGCCTGCCAGCCGCTGGTCGAACGGCTCAATGGCGACGAGATCGTCGAGGCAATCTTCGTGCTCGCCGGAGCGCACGATATCTCCGATATCCGGGTCGGTGACGCCGCGATCGAAGACGCCAACGATATCGCCTATGAGGTCAAAAACGGCTTCGGCGACGACGAGCGCATCGATCTCGTCCAGCGCTACGGCATCACGAAAACGCCGCAGATCGAGCTCTCCAGGCACAAGGTCACGGCCGACGACCAGTCGATCCTGTCCGACCAGAACAACCCGGCGAATTCGATCCCAGTCTGGCACTCGGTCCGGACCTCGGTGCAGGCGGCCGATGAGGTCTGGCTGCATTTCTCGCTGGCGGAAGGGCTGGGCGCGACGTCCGGGAGCACACGCTACGGCATCCCGATCCGCCTGCGCATGAGGACACCAGGCGGGGCCTCGTGGATCAACCTGCCGGAGATGCATTACTGGTCGAACGATCACAAGGAAATCCGCCTCTCCGTCCGGCTTGTCTGGGGCTCGGCGCCGGAAAGCGTCGCCTCCATTCCCGCGAATGAGGGATGGACGATCGCCTACAAGCACGTCGACGGCCAGTCCGCGCCGGCCTCGGATGCCTGGGACGCCGATTCCTCCTTCTCGAACGGGTCTGGGTCGGACGGGCTCTACAATTCGGTGGAGGCCTCCTCGAAGGTCAAGCGGATTGCGTTGGGTCGGTGGGAGGCGACGGTCTATCTCGATCCAAATGTGGTGACGCCCGGCGCCTATGAAATCGAGGTCAAGCGTGGGTGCGCCTACCAGACGAACAACTGGTCGAAGCCGAACTATACCTATTCGGGCACCCACGACGATCCGTTCTATTACGTCCTTTCGGGATCGACGGCGAAGGTCGACGAAACACTCGACGGCGTGCTCGACCGGCTGTTCCTCTTGAGGATATCGTCGGTCATCAACTCGCATCCCATGCCTACGCCGGGCAAACTCGCCGCGATCGCCATCAAGGCGACCAATCGCTCGGTCGATTCCCTGTCATGCCTTGCCTCCCGCTACGTCTATGATTGGGACGGGTCGGGCTGGAACACCTTCACGACCACCGACAATCCCGCCCCGCATCTGCGTGACATGTGGGTCGGGGGCCTCACGCCAGACGCCCTCCCGCTCGATCTTCTCGACGATACCAGCCTCGTCGACTGGCGGTCGGCCTGCGTGACGGCCGGCTACTCCTGCAACCTCGTCGTCGAAGGCGAAAACCTCACCGATGTCGAGGACAAGGTGACGGGCTGCGGCTATGCCCGGGCGCGCAAGTCGGAGACCTGGGGCGTCATCCGCGACTATGACCGCTCGGCCGACGATCCGCTGCAGGTGTTTACCCAGCGCAACTCCGCCGGCCTGCAGATGGCGAAGGCGTTTCCGCGGCTGCCCGACGCCTTCCGGGTGACTTGGTACGATGCCGCTCTCGATGATGCGGAACAGCAGACAATCGTCTGGCGGCCGACGGTCACGGATGAAGAAAAGGCCAACCCGCGGATCGAGGAAGTCACCTATGACGGGCTCGACAACGAGACGGACGCAACGGCGCGTGCGCTGTTCGATCTCAGGCAGGCGGAACTGCGCGCCGCCACATGGAGCTTTTCCGCGCCAGCCGAAGCGCTGAGGACCAGACGGGGCGACCTCATAGGGGTCAATCACGACACGATCAGCAAGACCAACACCTCGGCGCGGATCATCTCTGTGCAGGATGACGGGACCAATGTGACGGGCATCACGCTCGATTGCGCGGTGCCGATCTATGACGAGCCGGGCTGGTTTGAGACGACAGACTTTTTTGCGGTCACGGACATCTTCGACATGGGCCTGAAAAGCTCGGTTGGAGTGCGGCAATCCGATGGAAGCTTCACCGTCCACGCCTTGAGCAATTCGGCAGGTTCCACCGATGCGCTGACCTTCACGACGCCGGTGGCGATCGCGGCCGATCCCGATGACGGCGATCCGGTTATCCGGGCCGGGAACCTCGTCTATGTCGGCCAGGCGGGCAAGGAAGTCCGCCGGCTGATCATCAACTCCATCACTTACGACAAGGACATGGCGGCCTCGATCGAGGCGGTCGACGAAGCGCCCGAACTCTGGGCCGCGTGAGGATAAACGATGTCTCTCGACAGACTGATACCCACATCCGGAGTGAACGTCTCCGGCTCGACCATGGCCACCGATATCCAGGAGGAAATCACCGGCCTGTGGGACTATTCGCTGATCCCATTGACCAATGTCGCGGGAACCGCGAACGCCATCACGGCCGACGCCAGCCCGGCGCTCACGGCAGGAGTGGCGGATGGCATGATGTTCTGGCTGGACCCGGCCTCCGACAATGCGGCGGGCGGAACGACGCTCGCGATCGGCGGCGGTTCGGCAATCGCACTCGTCGATGACGACGGCAATGCGATCGGAGCGATTCTGAAGGCCGGCCGTGGCGTGATGCTCAGGGCCAAGGGCGGGAACCTGACCGTCTATAACTCCTCGAACATCCAGAAGGTGACGGACTATCAGACATTCACCGCGAACGGCACATGGAACAAGCCGACCGGAACGCCTGATGCGGCGCTGGTGATTGTCAAGGCATGGGGCGGCGGTGGCGGCGGCGGGTCCGGCAGCACCAAGTCGGGGGGCGGCGGCGGCGGCGAATACAAATACCGCATCATGCGGGCCGCAGACGTGTCCTCCTCGGTCGCTGTCACCGTCGGGGCGGCCGTCGCAGCCGGAGCGGCGGGCAACAATTCGTCGTTCGGCTTCTACGTCACGTCTTATGGCGGGGGTGCAGGCGCAGGCGGCGGGAGCACCCTCAGTTACGCCGGTGGCGGCGGCGGCGGACCGTTCTCGGCAGGAGGCGGCGCCAGTGGAACGACCGCCGGATCGGCAGGAGTTCTGGCGGGTGCCGGCGCCGCAGGATCAAGCACGAGCGGTGCCAGCGGCACCGGCGGATCGGACGGCTATTTCGGCGGCGGCGGCGGGGCGTCGGGCGGGAACGGTCCCGGCAGCGGCGGCAATGGCGGGCGCTCTGTCCATGGCGGCGGCGGCGGCGGCGGCGTCAGCGGTGGTGGCGGCGGCAGCAACGGGACGGGCGGGAGTTCCACCTATGGCGGTGCCGGCGGGAATGGCGGCGTGAACGGGACCGCGCCCGGCGGCGGCGGTGGCGGCAATGCAGGCGGGGCGCGCGGTGAAGTCCGCGTGTGGGTGATCGGATGACCTTTTCAGCAATCTCTCTCGTTCCGGGCGACGACTGGTCTGAGCAGATCACCATCACGGACTCGGACGGGTCCGCGATGGATCTGTCGGGGTCAACCTGGACCTATGCCAAG
>Ga0209935_1001235_pt1:10000-43363 | contig 43363 bp, 37 predicted proteins | sample ThiBio_1000_plan_2_FD_183958 | JGI IMG/M metagenome (GOLD analysis project Ga0209935, IMG submission 183958) | Wastewater bioreactor microbial communities from Cape Town, South Africa - Thiocy_cont_1000_plan (SPAdes) | ecosystem: Engineered > Bioreactor > Thiocyanate-remediating >... | reverse complement strand
ACTCCATGGCTCGGAAGAGATCGTACTCGATCAGCGTCATCTGCCGCGCCACCTCGACTGGATGGAGCTGCATGAAGCCGACCTTGCTCTTCTTCTTGCTGTGCTTGAAACTCTTGCGCATACGGAGCTTCTTTTGTCGAGGAGCGTCATCGAGCATCTTACTCAACTGTTTGATCGTCGTCGTTAACATCCATCAGGATTAGAACAAGTGGACAATGGCCGCTCAAGAGTGTAGATCACGTACATGAGGAGCCATTGCTACGCTCAGTTGTGTGAATTCGGCCGCGTAAGGAGTCTCTTCCTTGAGCGACAGGTCGATAAAGTTCATCATCATCTCTTGGTTGCGGCTGTGTGTGTACACAGCGCCATCAACGCGGTAAGCGACTTGCACTACTCTACTCTTATCATCACGTTGTACCACCAATACACGTACAAGCTCTCCTTAAAGTCGCTCTCGTAATATCCTTCAATCCATCGCAGTAGTACTTCCAACACCCTATCAATCCATCCATCAAACAATCAATCAGTTAGTCGAGCAAACTCGACTACATTCATTACAGTCGAACAACAAATACGTACTTCTTTTGTACAGGAGTTTGATACGTTTCTCCCCAAGCTACAAGGTCCGAAAACGACACGCAATCCTGGAGCACACGAAAGAGAAAGTACGCATGAGTACCACAACGAGAGCGAGAGCTGGTGATGCTATCATCAATGCCGTACATCTGGTGGTTGCTGGTAATATCGGAAGAGTAGCAGATCCAACATCAGCTCGGGACACCAATAGTTGCGATACATCATAAATATGGCATCTGCACCATGCAATCAATCAATCATCGGCGATCTCGTGATACTGACGACAAACTCGATGCACCGAGCATCTCAGCAGATGAACAATAACATACCAGCAAAGTCCTCACCGTTAGAAGCGGTGGGATTCGTCAGGGCCTCGACGAGTCGGAACTTATCTGATGCGATCACTGAATACGACAACAACACGATTCCATCGTTCAATCGTGAGCCAAGCTACCATCTCTCATTCAAGGACAATTTACGTACTGACTCCATTCTCAAGCAACGCATTCTCGGCATTGAGAAACAAGCGTGAGCAGTTGTTATCGAGCTCACACTTGGCCAATTCATCGCTCTGATGAGATACGGGGCAGTGCGCGTAAGTATTAAAACTCTCGGTTAATCAATGTCGTTTCGTATGCCGATGACTGCTGTCACAGATCGGTCTCTCTCTCTCTCTCTCTCCGTGTGTATGTGTGTGCACGTATAAATGTATGGAATTGGGAACATACGAGTAGTGTGCTACCTCGAATGTACTCGAGGAATAGCTCGGTCGATGGGAAGCGTTTCTTGGCGCGACGATCGACTTGGTAGTGCTCGCGTTGAACTTGCACGGATCGGCGATCGGGCTTCGGTGAGTCGACGGATTGTGAGGTTGGCTTCGTACTCGTGAGGTCTCGAGGCGTGGCCTCTTCGGAGAGCTGTTGCGATTCATCGGCTGGTATCTCGCTCGAGGAGGGCGAGTCGTCTTCGTCGGTGCGTTGTCGCGGCGTTTGGTCGTCGGCGGAGCTGGTGGAACGAACGGAGATGATGACTTGCTCGGCCTCGGTCTCGATATTGAGCTCATCTTGATCGAGAGCGTCGGCGTTGGGTGATGTGGGACGCAACGAAGGAGAGTCGATGGTGACGCGAGCGGTCGAGAGCTCGCAGTCCGAGTCGTCGAGGTCGGAGATGTCGCTGAGCAGCAGCTCGGTGGACTCGAAGAGCGAGTCGCCGCCGAGCATCGAGAGCTTGCGCCACGAGGCGGTGGTCTCGATGAGACACGTCGAGTTGCTACGCCAGCGAGTTTCGCACGATGCGACGCGCTCGAGCGGAGACTCGGAGGTCGAGGGATTGACGGCCAACGAGTTGGTGGAGCTCGCGGCGGCGCCGGTGCTGGCGGTCGAGGAGCGCGATCGTTCGCCCTTGATGGCTCGTTCGATCTCGGCCCATTCGGAGAGCATGAAGGAGGTCGAGCGGTGTGGCATCGCGGCGCCCTCGTCGGTCGACTCGGTCGACTCTTCGTCGTTCGAGCTGCTGACGCCGCGAATGACGATCGAGGGATCGGCCGAATCCTTGGTGTTCGATGATGCGCTCGTATCGCTGCCACTCGGCGTGTAGTGATGATGATGATGCGGTTGTTGCGGTTGTGGTGGTTGTTGTCGTGGAGATAGAGGGCCCGCGGCACCGACGTACGCCAGGAATCCGACAGAGCCGTTCGATGGCTTCGAGCTTTGAGGCTGATGATGCTGATGGTGATGGTGCTGTTGCTGCTGCATGATCAGCATTTGGTTCGTGATGCCGGCGTTCGATGAGTTGGGCGATAGCGACTTGCGCTTTCGAGCACTATCGACCACTTGATCGCCCGAGTAGACCTCGGGCGCCGGTGCGTCGGCGTCGAGGAACGCCAAGAACCCGACGGCACCCGTCAGCTCGGTCTTGTTGCCCGAGGTCGTCGTCGTCGATGATGGCGATGCTACCGATGCCGATGAATGATTCGTAGCGCCTCTTCGATTGGAAGACGAGGATTCTTTCGATATGGATGACGGCGATGAGGCGGAGGAGGCTGTGGTGGTGGCACTGCGTCCGAGCTTGGCAGATACGATCGGGTCTTGGGTCTGGATCTCGGGCGGAGGCTCGCTGTCATTGATGAACGCCAAGAACCCGACGGTACCATTGGACTTGAACTCATTACCGAGCGATGCTCCCTTGCGTGGTGTAGCAGGCGAGTTCGGTAGTGAACTCGGACCTCCTCCGATGCCATTGGATGGTATCGACGATGCACCGCCGCTCGAGGAGGTCGAGCCGCTCGATGCCGCGAGATCCTTCTTCTTCTTGCTCTTGGAGAGAAGCTTGTTTAGCATCGTGAGCGATCGGTCGTATGCGGCGAGACTTGTATCGAGTATCGCATAGCAGGCAGTGAGGTCGGTGATCGAGAGAGAGACGTGAGGACGATGGATCGGTTGCTGGGTAGAGATCGTTGGATCGTGCGCGCGCGATCGAGAGAGAGAGATGATACACTCGCCAACGAGATAGTTTAGACACGCGCGCGCCCCCGCCAATCGTATAAATATCAAACAACAAACCCCCTCGCAAACAAACACCAATACAATGTGGTGGGTGATAGATCAATGGGTAGCGCACGAGAGGTTCTAGGGTATGCAAGTGATCGATGAACAAACGCGCGCTGCACTGATGATGATGATGATGCGTTGGGTAGCAAGCGAGCAAGCAATCAAACACTCGCTCGCTGCCTCGTTGCTATGAGCTCCCTCTCTCTCTACCAAAGGCCCGCGCTCTCCGCCCTCTCACGCCCTACTACCACCCCCACCCCATCCATTCCACACACCAGGACCTCTGCTACCACATCCAACAACCATCCGACCCTTCCCGTCATTCTTTGTATTTTAACCTCGATTTTTCCCTGGTGGCCAGCCGAGGCCCTGCAACGGTACAGGCGAGGAGCGGCCTTGCGGCCTTACCGATCGCTCCGCAACAGACGCGCCACAGCAGCACACAACCAACTGACGACGACGACAGCAACAACACCGCTACCAGAACCAGACGGCCTCACCAAGGTGGGGGGTTGTACACTCGAGTACACTCGCCAAGGATCCCTTCAACCGAATCCGAGCGACTCACGTTCAAAAGGGACCACCTGGTGGTGGAGGCGGCGAGATAGTGATCGAGAGATCGACAAGGTGGGAGCAGCCGTGTGTCGGTGCGTATGGCGCTAGAGAGAGATGTTGGAAGTTCAGTACGGTTTAGGGTTGGGGTCAGGGGTAGTGGAGGAATCGAGCCCGGTACCAACTGTGCTCGGGCGCTCGTTACAATGAAGCGGCATATATATCAAGCCCACACGACGCAATTGTGCTTGGTAGCCCGATACGTCAAGCGTAGCCTTGTATTTGAGGCGCGGTGCAACTTGAGTGCTGCTGCTGCTGTTGTTCATGATACGGATGTGTAGGTGCTGCTGTATCCTCGGACACCCGCCGTACACCGCGAACGACACCAAGACAACCAAGACAACCGCCTAGCTGCGTGAGGCGTGTGAAGACTGGGATGTAAGCTCACTTGTTCTTACTGAGAGTGCGTTGCTTCTCAGCGTGCGCCACGAGCTTCTCTTCGACTTGCAGACCCTGCGAGGTGCACGAGAGGTGAGCTGCGCTATCCACGGCAAGGGTTTGAATGGCACCGGCCGGGGGTTCGTACCTTACGTCTGCGCACATCATCGAGAATCGTACGCGCTAGGTTGTTGCCGATGCTTGCGACGTTATCGCCAAACTCCTCGAGCTCCTCCTCGGTCGTCGGTACGAAGAACGGGTCTTGATCGAGCGGCTCCCAGTGCGAGAAGATCAGTTGTGTCGACGCGGCTCCCGAGGTCTTGCGTAGCAGCTCTACACTCGCGCGTCAGCGTTCACATGCATGTTAGCCCGCGCGCGCGTTGGTGGCTCGGCGCCTGAACCACTCCACGACCGCAAGAGTATAACGTACTGTCTGCGAACCCGAAACTCTCGATCACTGGCAGGAGCGCTTGAATGTAGAAGATGTCGGTGCCCTCCTTCATCTCCTCGCATACAATCTTGGCGCGACGCTTGAGCAGCACGGCATACGCATTACCCATTTGATCGGCTGTCGTTCGAACGAAGCGAGTGAGTAATTATAGAGACAGACTATCATCCGCGTCTCGATGAGATACGTACTTGGCACCTGGATATCGCAAATGTACAACGGCTCGACGATGCGCACCGAACGGCGCATGAAGGCGCCGCGGCACACCTCCTTGGTGGTAGCAATCACCTGACCGCGGAAGGGCCCGAACTTCTTGTCGTCCTCCTTGGGCGGCGTGATGGTAATCGACTCGACGAACATGGCGACGCCGCGCATGGGCTCCTCGCACAGCGGCCCCGAACCGGTCGCCAGCTGGAAGCCGCTCAGAATCGACGACTCGATATCCTGGAGGTACCAGATGCGATTGGCCTCTTCGGGCGTGAGCGTCGACGGCGAGGTACTCGCGTCGTCGCTGGCTTGTTGCGCATCTGCGTCTTCGCTGCTGGTGTTGGTCTCGGGTGCACTGGGCACGGTGGCATCGGCAGTGGTGGCGGAAGGCTCTGTCGGTGCCGCTGCAGTGGTCTCATCGTCATCGATCAGCGTCAAGGCAAGGATGCGTGTCGGCTCCTCGGACGAGCAGATGCTCTTCCAGAACGGAGTGCCGGCAAAGTCTGGGACCATGTTGAAGAGGATGTTGGAGCCGACTCGTCGCGGACCAAACGCCCAGATACTGCGAGAAACAACGAGAGCAGCGATCGATCGAGACTCGTGGAGTGAGTTCAACGAACAACACACGTTCGAGGTAGCCATGCAAGCACACGTACTGGTCAAAGAACTTGGTCCACTTGGCCTTGATGAACTCTTCGAGCAGTCGGACCGAGACCTCATCAGAGTGCTTCACGCCCTCGGTCTCGCCAAATGATTGGCGCAGCAGCTCTTCGTTCGATTCCAAGAAGGCCACAATGTTCTCGGGCAGTGGTACGGCGCGGACTTGAATCGTGAAGCGTTGGTTCGGCGTCGTGAGGCTTTCCGTAACTGCACGTTCAATCTCTTCTGCTGACCGGCCAGCTTGCGCTTTGGCAACTGTACAATGTACCTAACAGTGAGTAGGGCTGGCTCTCTCTCTCTCTCTCTCTCTCTCTCTCAGTTGCACAAGCCAAAAATACGACGTACTCTTGCGAGACGGTTCCTTAGTGATAGATTCACGGAAGCCAACGATAGGCTTCGAGACATCGAGCTCGATCGGCGCAAAGCGCTCCTTGAGATCGGTCAGACAACGTTGCAGATGGAGCTCTCCTGCGGCGATGATCACGTGCTCGCCCGTCGGCTGAACGACGACCTCGATCGCAGGATCGACCTGGTTGAGCAACTTCAGGCCTTGTCGCAAGATGGGAAGCTGCGATGGGTTCACGGGCTCGAGTGCCACGCGTACGATCGGTTGTGACTGTATGTGATGCCATCGAGTCGAATTGAGTGATCGCAAGTACTACGGGCGTTGTGTGGTTTCCGCGCGTACCATTGGCATGGCCTCGAATGACGTGCACGCGAGACTCGACGAGAGAGTCGCAGTCTTGAGAATGTGATTGCGTACACCTCCAATTCCAACCACGTTACCAGCTCTGCACAAATCATGGGTCAGTTTTGCCGCGAGAGAGAGAGAGAGAGCGAATGAGCGAGCCAGCACATACTGGCATTCGTCGATCGACTCCAGAGAACGACCCATCATGAGATACAAAGCCGGGATGGTAAAGGTGGTGTGATGCAGCGTCGGATGAGCGGGATTGAACTGAGGCCCCAGCACATGTAGCGTCTGCCCGACCTTGAGTACTCCACTGAACACTCGTGCAAAGGCTACGAACTCCTCATCTGATCCGTCGTCGTTTGCTGCAACGGAAGCCGAAGCCGAAGAGCTCACGGACGTGCCGCTGGAGCTTGCAAGTTCACTGGCGACATCAATCGATACGCCTTCGGTAGGTATCGCAGGAGCAGCAGCAGCGGTGCCGGCTGGAGGACGGGCCTTGGGCATCGAGATGCGTGGCCCACCTTCGCACACAAGTTGTGGTCGAGAGGCCGAGAGAATATCAGCCTTGGGTACCGAGATCACCTTGGATACGAAGACCACCACTGGATCGTCGGCACCCGATCGACATTGAAGCAGTGAATCCATTCTGAATAAAGAGAGAGCGATTGCAGGTGAGTGTGGTGTTGTCGCCTGAAACGACGGCTGGAGAGGATGAAGCACATACACGACTCGATGCTGCGCAGTAATATCGCTGTCGCGAGCGACCGACAATGGGCGACACAGCGAAGGAATACGCGTGGCCTGTGCATGTCGAGCCGACGGTAGTTGCTCAACAGCCGTTCGGAGCAAAGCAGGCGCGAGTGGCAGCCAACGTCGAGCGATCGCCTGCAGGATCGAGCGTGGATCGGTTCGTAGCTCTCGTGGCGGTACACTGAGGTTCAATGCCGTGATGATCTTGGCGGTCTTGTCCTTGTCCCTGGAGGATGCTCGCGAGATAAGGAATGATGATCGCCACACAAACAAACACACACGCGGCAATGCAGATATCGCCATTCGTACTTTTCGACCATGACAGCATTGTACAGCTGCCAGATGTTGTTCAGTACAAACTGCACGAACATTGACGTGTACTTGCCTTCCTTGTTGTGCTTGTAGATCTTCTTGGTCCTGCAATCAATCAATCAGCAAAATGGAGTGGCTTGCTTGTTACTCACGGCAGCAGCAGCAGCAACACATACTTGCGATCAAAGTAGTACTCGCCCCATATCTTGGTGGCCAGGATCTTGCGCTTGATCTTGAGCTTCGACGAGTAGATCTCGGCAAAGTCATCGGTGCGAAAGCCCCAACCATCGTGCGCACTCGCAAAGACAACGTTGCCACGCTCGGGCGAGAAGTACAAGGCCGAGTCATCGACGTCCTCGGTCCAATCATCGAACGACAAGACGATCTTGCCGTTGTTGTCCTTCTGCGCTCCTCGAGCGCGATATCGCGTCGCCGACGAAGTGTGGCGTTGCTGCTGCTGCTGTTGCTGTTGCGCCTCGAGTTCCTTCATGCGTTGCTCCTGAGATTCCGACATGGTTCGATTGAAGAGCGTCGCAATGATGGCATTGACGCGCTCGAGCACACGCGAGATGTGAAGACGAGCTTCATCGGGCGTCAGCTGCAGATCGAGAATGAGCTTGTCGATCTTGTTGAGCACCAGCACCGGCTTGACCTTCTCCTTCCAAGCTTGATGCAGCACTGCATGGGTCTATTCCGATTCGTACAGCAAATGATGCTCGGATCAATATGACGTTCAAGCAAGCAGGTTGAATGGCATTGCATCTCGAGTTTGCCATTGCATCTGGCATCGAGAATCATTCGATTCGATTCGATTCGATTCGATTCGTGTGTGTGTGTGTGTGTGTGTGTGTGTGTGTGTGTGTGTGTGTGTGTTCGTTCGTTTGCATCTCATCGTTACCTGCACACAAACTCCTTCGACGACGTCCACAACAACGAAGGCGCCATCGGTGATGCGCACGGCAGCCGAGACCTCGCAGCCAAAGTCCACGTGTCCCGGAGAATCGATCAGGTTCACGAGATAATCGCCAGACAACGCCGTGGCCTGTGAGCTGTTGGACCCCGATTCACGAATCGTGGTGGCTGCATCGGATTGAGGAGCGGGACCATCACTAGTAGACCCAGCAGTGGCAACGACCGTGGGCGTCTCCTCGCCTTCGGTAGTCGATGTCGATGTCGATGTCGATGTCGATGTCGATGTCGATGTCGCAGCAGCAACATCAGCATCGTCGTCATCTTGCGGCGCAGTGTACGAGTAATACAACGAGATCGACGATGACTTCATGGTGATCTTGCGCTCTTGTTCATCCTTGCGACTATCGAGATAACGCATCTTGCCAGCGAGCTTGGCGGAGATGATGCCATTCGAAGCAACGAGCGAGTCCGACAGCGAGGTCTTGCCATGATCGACGTGTGCCAACACACAGATGTTGCGTATGTGCGTCGGATTGCGTTGTAGCTCGGCGAGCTTCGCCGGCGTGAGAGTAGCCATGAATGAGACTTATGAGGTACTTGTTGACTGATATCTTATTGGTGTGGTTGGTTTGGTGTGGTTTGTGGTTGGTGTGTTGGATAGAGTGAGAGAGTGAGGTGCCTCTGGCGATCCCTTATGAAGCACCAGAGCTTTCCTGCGTCCTTCTCGTTGCTGCAGTCCTCCTTCCTCACATCGTCGCTCCCTCCCGAACCAATCCACCCATCTCCCAGCACCTCAGCGCACATATCCCAAGGCACCCACCCAGCCCGCTTCCCCTCCCCTCAAACACCACCAACAAGAACCAGCAAGCAACCAGCATACCCCAACAGATCGTACCCCACAAGATCATACCCCACAAGCGTTTCACCGGCGTAAAAAACGCGCCAGCCTCAGCGGACCACGACGTGCGCCTGTGCCGCAGAGCCGCGTGCCATTTCTCTGCTGCCCTTGCCGCACGCACGTCTCGCTCCTCTCGCTCGCTCGCTCCTGTGGAGCTTTGTTGATTTGCGCGTTTGCTGAGCGACTGCCGTACTCTGGTGCACTTGTGTGTTGCTGTGTGGTGTGTGCTCTGCGCCTCTGCTTCTTCCATCCAGCCCACAGCCACAGCCACAGCCACTGCTCCCTCGCTCTCTCCCTCTGAGCTGCGCCACGTGCTCGGTCACCGCCCTTCTCCCCCGCACGATGAGTCTAGCAGCCGTATCTCCGTTGCCGTCTTCGTCGTCGTCGCCCTCTTCGTCGCCCTCTTCATCGCCCTCGTCCTCGATGCTCGACGCCCCGGCCACCGGAAGTTCCGGAGCGCCCACCAGCCCCGTGCCGGTGCAGCGCAAGCTGCCGTCGATGAGCCTCCGCAAGTCTCAGCAACAACAGCCGCAGCCGCCGCAGCTGCTCAGTGCCAGTACGTCGCCGCGTCTGCCGCACTGCCCCGCTCTTCGTTCCGCTACCCGTGGGCGTGACGCGTTGATTAATTTCGCTGGTGTCGTTGCTGTGGTTGGTCGTCGTACTCCAGGCCCTGCGATCAAGAAGGAGGCCTCGCCGCCGATCCTGTCACCTCAAGGTGCACAGCAGCTTGCCACTGCCGCCATGGCGTCGTTGATGCCACAGCCGCCGGTTGCCGTCGCTGGTGCCATCGGTGGCGGCGGCGGCGGTCTGCTGGTGCCCGGCGCCAACGCCGTTCCGCTACCAGCTCCCGGCTCACGCGTTCCTGTGCCCAAGGACGCCACCGTCGACAAACGCATGCAGCAGGAGCTGCTTCGTCGCCAGCAACAAGACGAGCTGCGCCTGCAGCAGATGCGCAAGCAGGCCTTCGACGAGACGCTGAGCCGCACCGGGCACTTTGTTGCGCCCGTGTCGTACCACCACAACTTTGTCATTCCGGCGCTGCCGAACTTTGACGACCCGTCCGCCTCCTCGTCGATGGCCTCAGCGACCGCCGCCTCCTCATCGTCCTCCATGACGCTCGAGTACTCGGGAGAAGCCATCTGACAGCTCGTCACGGTCTGATGTACCCCGAATCCTCCTCTCCGACCATCAGCGGCGGTTCTGCGTCGTTTGACTGCTGCCGTCGCCGTCGCCGTCGCCGATGTCGCGTTGCGTGCGTGATGTGACGTGCTGCCGATCGCGATCGTCGCATCGCACTCGTTCGTCACCGCCGACGACCATCGCCGTCTCGCCGCCGCGTACCACACGCCTTCTGCTCCACGGCTACGTGCTGCAGTACGCGCTCGTACGAGCGTGCGTGCGTATGTGTGTTGTGTCTGTCAACGTGTGTGTCGTCTTGCTCGTCGTGCTTGCCGAGGCCTCGTCTCATCACGCGCTTGTGATGCGCGAGTGATCGCCAGCGAGCGAGAGGGACTGCACTGCACATCGCACTCGAGTGCTGTGTCGAGCCTGCACCTCGTCCGTTCGAGCCCAGCCCAGCCAACTACCCTCAGGTCGGGTTGCAGGCTTGTTGAAGATCGATTGACGACGACGCCCCCTCATACAAGCGAGCCGGTCGCTTGTCGGGTCTTGAGAGTGCGAGTTTGCCTCCTTATTTTCTGGAGAGGAGCAGCAAGCGAGAGCTCGAGAGCGAACGTTTGGTTGTGTGTGTGTGTGCGTGCGTGCTCGCGTGCGTGAGTGTGAGTGCAGCGTTGCATCACTACCACCACCACCGCCGCCGCTACCACCACCAACCTTTCGTGGTCTTCCTCTTCTTCATGATGGTCATTGCCATGTTGTCGATGACCGACCTTCAGCTGGCTGGCTGGCTGGCTCGTTGCTGGCGTAGGATACTGCATGCCGTGTGACACGCATGCCCTCTCGCAAGCGCGGTCCTCACCACCGAGGACGTGCAGGTACAGTACTATACTGCTGCTCGCAGTGACTACTGGCACATATGCTGTTTCATGTACACACGCACGATCGTGTTGTATGTATCTATCATTCTGTCATCTATCATTCAATCTATCTGTCTCATATGTCTATTCTCAACCAACATCAAACAACAACAACAACAACCAAATGATACTAGCATCTCCAAATACTCATTCTACTCGTGCGTGAATATGATAGTTTGTTCGTTTGTTCGTTCTCTCGTTGAGATGGAATTCCAGCAATCAACCGCGTACGCGTACGTACTCTCTCGAGCGCTATGCACAACCAAAACCTCGTTCAGCATCATTCATCGTCGTAGTCGTTAGTTAGAAATAAACTTGTATCCCACACCAGGGCCGTTTAGATGATAGATAGTTAGATGATATACGTCGTGTGTGACTTGTTTATGTCGAGTCTCACTACTTGCTAGCTGGTCAGATGCTATCGATATGTCTATCTCTCACTCTCGTTCGAAAGTATGCTCACACTACTCAATTCTCTTGTCTCGCTCTACCTCTCCTATATCCATGTTGTGAAGAAGAGCTCGAGGAATACCGAACAAGTGCGCTGTTCAAGGTACGCCACGCTCTCTGCCTTCCTCGTTACGATGGATTCATCGCTCGATCTACCACCAAAGTACAGTACATATTACGCATTGTGTGTGCAGCAATCGTCTACGCGTTAGCCAACGTCCTTCTCCCTTGCTTAGTTGTTGCTCACGCGATATGTGATCGTTGGCTTACGAGTATCTAGGAGGCATTCGTATTCGCAATGAGTTAGCTTGTTGATTAATCAGTTGAGAAGCGTTGAGTTGGGAGTTCGTGTACCTTTGCGCTCATCCTCTTCAGTGTACTCTCGATTCCACGGTGAGTTGGAACTCGAACCCTGTGCTAGCAGCCGACGTGTATCGATCTCCTTCTCAGCCAACGAGATCAAGCACTCGCGGAACGAGTAGTGACACTGTCCATCGTGGCACGCGACCGGCTTCTCCTCGCCGCACTTCTTGCCCTCCTTGAGCTTGGCTCCTCCGACGCAGATACCGACGTGAGGCACGCCGTACTTGGTCGAAGCATCGGAGCTGCAGCGGTTAAAGTCCTCGAGTGCTCGCTTGTAGTTGATCATGGCGAGGATCAGCTGGTAGGCGTGTGGTGTGAAGCGATCGAACGTGTTGTCCATCGTGTCCTTGTCGAGGTAGTGCAGATCGCCGGCGCGGAACTGCAGGTTCCACGGCGCCATGTCGAGATACAGCGGCAGCCGCACGAACTGCTCGTACAGGCGATCCTTCATAAAGTTCGACGCGCCCATGCGCAGCAAGGCGATGAGCGAGATGCCGAACGTGTCGTACACGATGCGGCTGCCGTCCTCCGAGCGAACCATCGCTGCCTCGGTGCCAATGTTGCGCAGCTTGTACTTGCGCTCGTGGCGGTCGCGGTTGCGATCCTCCTCGCGAATAAAGTGGTGTCCCACCGTGCGGTTGAAGTTCAGTGCATCGACGCGAATCACCGAGCGACCGTCATCGACCACTGCCAGCCGCGTCACGTCGAACGACGCAATCTGTTCGTTGTCGACGAACGCCTGCAGGAACTTGCGTTCGCTCTCGACGAACACGCCCGGCTCGGCCAGCGGATGGCGCGACACCTGATACACCGTCGGATCGGTGGGAGTCATCACCGACAGCTGACGCTGCGCCGTCGTCGAGAGTCGACTCGAGTGGCGTGTAGCGAGTGCCACCTGGCGTGCGAGCTCCGCTGGCAGCTGCCACAGCTCGGTGTCGAGGTCGCCGTCGTCGTCCATCACGGCGAACTCGCCGGCCACGTCGTTGAACGGGAAGAAGATGGTGTGCGCTAGCGACAGGAAGGCCGACGATGGCAGGTCGAGGAACGTCACTTGAGCCAGCGTCAACAGACGTCCGACGTGGCGCTTGAACGAGCGAATGTCACTCATGGCGTAGATCTTGTGCAGCAGGCCGTTGTACAATTGATACTGGAAGAACTCGGGCGAGTTCTGCAGCGTCTGTACAAAGGTCGCCGTCGGCTCCTGCTCGCAGATGAGGTTGTTGAGGTGCGCTCCGGCTCGCTTGCGATGTTGTTGCACCAAGGCACGACTGCGCTCGAGACTCACGACCGTGCTCTTGGGATTGCTGGAGGCCAGCGTCATACTCACGTCGCCGAGGTGCGAGTTGTACTCGAGGAACGAGAAGCCACTCGTGGCGGCGCTGTGCTCGGGTCGGAGCGACTGGCGCAGCAATTGTGCCACGCGTTGTCGATGCGCCAAGGCGGCACTCTCGCTCCAGCCGAAGCGAGAGGTCTTGGCGTTCAGGTACGCCAATGGCAGCGGGCTCTCGCCGAGTCCGTACTCGCCCGCTCCGATGCTCGTCAGTCGCTCGGTGATCACCTTGGCGTCGGTGCTGTTGTGTGCGAGCACCAGCAGGTTCCAAGGCGGCAGCTCGGTGAGCTTGTCGCGGCTGGCGGCTGCCACGTCAAAGAAGCTCAGCAGCGCTCGGCGCTTGTACTGGTTCACGAGGCCGAGCTCGAGCAGCGTGTGGAGGTTCACGTGAGCGTTGCTGGCCGGCACCGAGTTCGAGCCGAGTGAGACCACGAAGTTCTGCTCGTTCGACTGCGACCTTCCACCACGACCGAGCGATAACGAGCCCGAGAGCTCGACGCTCGCGCCGGTACGAGAGAGAACCGTGCGACGCAGTTCCGAGATATCGACTCGCAGCAGACGCTTGTTGATGGTCGACACGGTAAAGCGCTCGATGCCCTGCTGGCGAGCGCACTGCGTCACGATTGCCGTCGCTAGCAACGCCGATCGGTCGTTCGGCGTCAGCTCGGTGCTGCGCACCGGCGCCTTGCCGCCGACTTCGCGAGGGAACAAGTCCTTGGCAAAGTTCTCGATCCAGTCGGTCGGGTTGTTGCTCGTGCTGCTGCTGCTGCCTGCGGCCGTCGTGCGTTCGTCTCCGTCGAGCGACTCGGCCGTCGTGAAGAGCGGGATCGCAGCCCTCAAGAGCTGCTCGCTCGGCACCTCGAGGAAGCTCGTCATGGCAAGCTTCAAGCTCGAGCCCAAGAAGCGACAGTAGCCTTCGGTGTCTTGCGAGCCCTGCAGCACGAACGACACCAGGAGACTGCGAGGCAGCACTTGGTATCGGAAGAGGTGCGGCGTGTCCAGCACGCGTGCCACGCGCGTCTGCGAGAACGGCGATCGACACAACATGACGTTCGAGACTCCAAGCGACTTGAGCGACGAGTCCTGGATGCGCAGCTGCTGCATCGAGCGCTCGACGCTCACGACCGTGCTGTGCGGGTACTTGCGCGCAATCTTTTGCGCCAACATTCCGAGACCGCTCGAATGAATGAGCCACGAGAACTCGGTGTTGGTTGCCGGTGCAAGACTCGAGGTCGTCGGTGGGCGTCGGAGATGCTTCCAACTGAGGCCCGCGAGTGCGCCGGGTTGTCTCTCGCTCGGTACCAAGGTCGCTTGCAACGCCTCCCAGATGGCATCGAACTTTTCAATGTCGATTGCATGCAACAATGCCTGTCCATTTCATTCATCATTTCGATCACGATCAGTTCATGATGATGGGTGTTATCAGTGCGGCTACAATACGTACAGGAGCCTCGGGTACTGAGGCTGGCGATGGAGCAGGTGCATCGCTCGAGCTCGTCGGAGGCTGGTACCAGTACTTGGTGTAGTCGATGCCGCCACTCTCGTCGTCCCTGCTGCTGAAGAGACCACGGCGGTTCCACTTCTCTTCGTCCTCCTTCTGTTGGCGCAGCTTCTCGAGGTACGCCAACTTGCGCTTCTCGGGTGAGTCCTCCTCCTCTTCCTCGTCGGCAGCGTGCTTCTTCTCCTCGGGCTCGCGTCGTGGCGGAGGAGGGTTGTTGGGCTTGAAGAAGTCTTGCCAGAGATCGAGGCCCTTGGTGGGCGCGTCGGCTTCGGCTTCGGTAACGCTGTCGTCGTCAACCGCTGGCTTCTTCTCGGGCTCAGGCTCCTTCTTGACATCAGCCGGCTCCTTGCCCTTGTCCTTGCCCTTGCTCTTGGAGTCGCTGGGCTCTTCGTTCTCCTTGTTGTCCTTGTGGTCTTTCTCGTCCTCGTCCTTGAGATCGTCGACTGCCTCCTCGTGCTTGTCCTTGCCCTTTCCTTTGTCCTTGGCACTACTAGGCTTGTCGACGATGCTGTACTTGGATGGTGCTCGACCGACCATAGGCGACGAGCTGTCCGGTCGGTGGACTGGTGGTCCCGGCTTCGAGATAGGATGACTGGCCGGTGCCTTGGCTTCCTTCGACTCGGGCTTGGTGTCTTCGGCAGCGAGCCGCTTGGAGCCAGAGGAAGGCAGGGGAGCGGTCGAGTTGTCGGTGACGTCGACGATGGCGTTGGCGATGATGCCGAGCTCGAACTGTGCATCCGAGAAATGCATGTGATGTACGAGCACGCGTGGCTGCAGCAGCGTCTCGGGCAGTCGGTCATCGTCGGCCGTAGTCACGGTGGCGAACGAGAGCATCTCGAGCAGTTGGCGGCGATGGTACGTGGTCGGGTTGAGCAACAGCAACGTGTGAAGCGACACGTAGTTCCAGTCGATTGGCGTCCGCTTGAGCGTGAGCTTCGGTGGCAGCTGCACGCCGTCAATCATCTTGGAGGTGCCGAATGCCTTGACGTCGGCCATCGGGCGTATGAACGCCTGCTCGGGCGTGATCTTCTCGTCCTCGCCGTCGCTATCGCTCGACCACGAGGACTTGCGCTTCTTGTCGTCCTTCTTCTTGTCCTTCTCTTTCTCCTTGTCCTTGTTGGGGTCGATGCGCTCGGTGAACGAGACCTCGAGCGGAATCTCGACCTGGCAGCCATAGCCAGCGTTCTGCTGCTTGGCACAAGCGTATGGCATCGTGCGATTGAATGGCTTCGAGATGTGGAAGGCGACAGCTCGATAGCGCTCACTGTCACTCAGCGTCTCTATCGAGCCACTCAATCCCTCGGCCTCGGCGGCTTCGGCCACGAGTCGCCTCACGCTGCCACCCCAAGGACGCAAGTACTTGTCGTACATCTCTTGGCGTGGGAAGATGACTGCCGTGTGCGCTGCGAGACTCAGTTGTTGTCCGATGACTCGCGTAATCTCATGAGGCAAGAGCTCTGAGATGAGTGCTTGTAAGTTGGCAAGAACCTGCGAGTGAGAGTGAGCGAGAGTGAGCGAGAGGAACGAGTATTGTATCGTTAGTGAACGAGAGAGATGAGCAACATTCGAGCCAAGTATTCGAGCGTACTTGATAACGGAAGAGAGCAGTCGAATGGTAGTAGAGGTCCTCGACAAGATCGACCGACAACGGACGCTGACATACAACGTTGTTGGGATATCCTTGCTCCTTGAGTCGCATCGTGTGGTTGTGGATGGCCTCGAGGTTGCTCTCGACCGAGATCACGGGCGACGACACGAACTTCTTGGCGACTCGCATCGAGACCGTGCCGATGCCGCTGCCGAACACGAGCACGCTGCCTTGATAGTTGCTGTCAAAGAAGTGATCGAGGAAGTCCCAATGACCCGACGAGACGGCGAGCGCAGCGCGATAGTCGCTGCTGTGCTCCATGTGTCGCAGAGGCTCTTCGATCGGTGGATGCAGCATCTCCCAGAGCAGGTTCGAGTATGCGAGTGAATCATCGATCGGTGGTTCGTTGGTTGGATCCTTCAACTTGCTGTTGCTGCTGCTGACGGCGGAGCTCTTGAGCGTTCGTTCGGTCGAGATGTTGTGGAGTGTACGATGTCGTGCATCGCGTGGAGCTTCTTCGACGAGTGCTTGAGGTAGCTCATCGTGTTGTTGCTGTTCGTGCTTGATGGCATTGGTTTTAACTACAACAGGAGCAGTATCGACAGCTCCAACGTTGTTGTTGTCGTCATTGTTGATACCCATACGATTCATAGCATTCCTCGTGGAAGTAGCAGTAGCAGTAGCAGCATCACCGCCATCATCGATCGCACGTTGTCGAGCATGATCGCGTTGTTGCTGTTCATGCTCGATCACGAGACGCTGTCGTTCTTGCTCACGCTGAGCCAGATCGAGTTGCAGCTGCCTCTCCTGTTGTGCCTTCGAGACGAGTTCAAGCTCCCGTTGTTGTTGAGCGAGATGTTCACGTTCCAATCGAAGAGCCTGTTCCTTTTGTGCCAGGTTGTTGATCATGACTCGTGGCGGTGGTTGATTCAATGGACTGCCATCAATCGCGACGCGGTTCGTCCATGATACCATGACTGTGTATAAACACACGCCGCACACGTAAGAAATCACGTCGATTTGTTGGAGTATGTATGGACCGTGTCTCGAGTGGATGCTTGGGGGTTTGGCGAGAGGCAGGTACCTGAGATGAGAGCGAGCCAGACGATCAACACGATCACCAGCACCGCTCGTAGCGAGCGTCCGAGAAGCGACATTGCTCTCGGACCTCGCGAGCCACACCGCGTCAACCTCACCGATCACGACCACTACAACTATCTCGTGTCTCGGTATTGCTGCTTCTCTCTATTGATAGAGCAAGATCCGTGGTAGCAAGCCAAGAGAGACGAGCGTGTGAGCGTGACGTGGGCAGCAAGCAAACACCACCATCGACTGACCCATCGCCAAGGTACTCTACTGCCCTCGGGACCTCATCCCAGGCCTCATCCCATCGCCACGCAACGGGTGATGGCGTCATGATCAAAGCCACGATCTCTTATTTAGATTGAAGATTCTTACGAAATCGATAGAGATCGATTGAGATCTCGTGTTGTTCGTTCGATAGATACTATCCGAACACTCGATGGAAGATTCTCTTCTCGCACACGAACGAGATCACGTCTCTAACAATCCATCATTCGATTCTATTTGATGACATTCACAAGTGATATATAGATACCGATCAACAGCAATAGATACACAAGTAGATAAGTAACTTGCTGGCCGGGAGTAAATAGTACTGCTGCTACTGCTACTGTTGCGACTAGGATACACTTCTCGAACTGCCACTACGATTGAGGCGTCGAGGAGCCTTTGAGTCGAAAGACTCGCAATCGAGCGAACTCGGACGTCGGCGCAATCATGAGCTGCTCCTTGTCGGCGCGATAGAGACACCGCGTGGCGCCCTTCTTCCTTCGAATGATGAAGAGCTCGCGATAGATCGTGATGCTCTTCTCGATCATGATCTTGTTCCAGAGCTCGGAGCGGAACGATACGCGAGAGTCCTTGCGTCGCATCGTAAAGTGCGTGTCGCGCATGTTGTCGGTCGCCATCGGAGTGTCGGCAAACACACGGCCGTCCTCGTGCATGCGGACGAAGCACTTGTTGTCGATGCAGTAGATGGCGACACGTGCGCCATCGGGATACACGGCCTCTGGTGCTGCGTCGAGATACGGATGCTCTACATGTACGCCGTGAGGTTGTCAGTATCGTGAAGCCATCGGACGTACAGGCTCTTGCTGGCTATCGTTGGGGGATGGGTACCTTCGAGCAACGCCTGCACTTCCTCCTCGGACATTGGCGTCGAGATGTAGCCCAAGATGAAGGGTGGCAGGTCGGAATCAGGCTTGGTCGGTCGTCGACGAAACGTGGCAGCACGACTGGGCTTGGGCTTGATGGTCTCGAGCGTGAAGCGCAGCGTGGGATTCGAGGAGCTCTGCGGCGTGCCATGCGAGTGCTTGTATGCCTCCTGTGGCGAGACCGTGCGTGTGATGCTGCCACTGCTGTCGGCATGATCGAGTGCCGGCGACGACGAGCTGCCATGCATAGCGATCGAGGACGACGAGCTGCTTTGCGATACGAGCGACGAGGTGCTGCTCGATGCCGAGACCGAGTCGCTCGATAGCAGACTCGAGTTGCTCAAGCTGCCTTCGAGCGATAGACTGCTACCGACGGCGCCGCTCTCTTCTCGTTTCAGCTGCTCGGTAACGATTCGAAGACGCGGTGTGGAACCGATCGAAGGAGGCACGCGATAGTACAGCGGCACGATAGGAGGCGGTACTCGGCGCTCGGTGAGGCTCTCGTACGCGACGGCGGCCTTCTTGAGGCACTCTTTCAGATGCGGTGCGCCTGCGTGCACGATCTGCGTGCAGAAGGGACACTGCAACGCCACGACTGCTGTTTGATGATCGGTCGATTGCAGCAACTGGTGGGTTGCGTAGAGTGTGAGCCGACGAGCCAACGACGAGGCAACGGATCAACGAGAACGGAGCGACGCGCTCGTTCGTACCTGGCTGAGGAGCGGCATGAAGTAGCGCTTGGGTGGCGGTGGCGCATCGACCGTGCCTGCTTGACGCGAGACCGACTGCCACTGCGACTGCCCGAGGAAGGGCGGCCGCAGCACCAGCGGCTTGTTGGCGGCACTCAGGCATTGGCGCGTATGTTGCGGCAGCTCGGGCACGTACTGCGCGCACAACAGACACAGCAGCCCCGATGGCTTCTGCAGCACCACGGTTCGTCGCTCGCGCAACAGTATCGACGGCGGTCGTTGTGGCGCATTGTCAGTCGGCTGTATGGGCTCACCGAGCGTGTTCTTGCGAGCCGACGTGGCCATGAGGCGAGCGAGGCACGCAGCGAGCAAGCAAGCAAGCGAATGACGAGCGACTAATGCGCTGAGAGCGAGGTCGATGTGACGAGCAGATCAAACCGAGCTTAGTAGCGGTACCTTAATATCCAATCACTGTTCTTATCCTTCCATTCGCTTGATTCCTTTCGCTTCTCTCGCGCTCTGCAGCATGATGGTGGTTAGTGGTACCGCACCAAGCGACTCGGCACTCGTTACGATCGACTCGTTCACACACACGCTGCAGAGATGCTTGGTTGAGCTCGTGGAAGCGGAGCAGATCGAGGCCGTTCATCGAGCGCTGTCGAACGCGATCGCGGCCATTCAAGCCACGCCACGCTCGACACTCACGCAGACTCGCGAATGGGACTCGGCTGTGCAAGATCTCTTGGTAGTGCTCGTTCGCGTGACGGCAGCCTCGTGGTTGAGCGCCTCGCTCCTTGATGACACGACGACCACCTCGCAGACGAGGCTCGCGTTTGATCGGCTCTTCACGGACGCGACGCTCGTTCCTGCATCGACTCGATTGGGTGCCATCCTGTCATGTCTCGCCCACTGCGCCACCGATGGCAGTACAAGAGCGAGCAACAAGTCACTGTTCGATGCGGGCACCAACTCAGACTCCATGGTTCGAATCGTTCATACACCGTCGGTGGCAGCTCGAATCTCGTCGGCATTCGCATCGCGGGCTCTGCGGTCGTATGCTGCGCGCGAGACTGTGCGCTTGGTGGAGCTGGTGCTCGAGCCTTCTCGTCGAACATTGCAACTCTTGGCTATCGAGCTCTCGAACGGCACCAGCGACGGTGAACGAGCGGCGAACTGGGAGCAGTGGGTGGCGCTACTCTGCAGCCTGCCCGATCGTGCTTCGAACGCAGCGGCACTCGGCGATGCAGCACTTGGCGACATCACAGGCATGCTTGCCGATGGCGCAATGTTGCTCGTATCGTTGCATCCAAAGTGCCAGCAATCGAACACGAGCGAGGTCTTGGAAGAGAGCGAGCGTGGCGCGGCGCAGCAATGTGCCATGATGCTGGCTCGCTTGTGTCTGCGGCACTCGCCCGATGTCGCCAGCCGCGCCATCCTGCACGCACTCAATGCGATCATCGAACGTCGTTGCTGTGAGGAAGCAAGTCGAGAAGCTATCAATCGCGTGGCAGTGATCGTATCGCTACTTCACACGTCGTGCATCGAGCCAGTCATCGCCGTGCTGCTGGCTGATGCGATTGGCGGACGATCAGGCACCTCGAGGCTGCTGGCATCGAATCACACCAACGACGATCGAGCGCTGTTCGTTCGCAGCATCGCGTTGCAGGACCATCGCGAAGCCACTGATGCGATTCGCAGCGTCGCAGAGTTTATCGTGTGCGATCGGCTGCTGCTCGGACACTCAGCTGATATGCCGGCTATCGGCTTGCTTGCGACTGCAGCCATCGAGGCGCTGGTCGATGCATGTGCTGCCACCGCGAGACAGCGATTGCTGCGAGCCTTCCAGTCGATCGTGCAGCTGTGGTCCGATGCATCGTTCATACGACGAGCAACGCTGGCTCGACATGGATGTACGCTTGGCTTGAGAGTACGATGCCCAAGATGCATCTTCTCATACGATGCGTTGATGTTGCGTTGGTAGATGTCAGCAAGTGCCTCGAGTTGGTGCTGCGGCGCTTTGTTGGTGACCGCCAGGCAATCGAGCACTCAGAGTCGATGTCACAGCTGATGGACGGCATTCAGAAGCGGCTGGGTTCAACGCTGCCATCGATTCGAGCGTGGGGAATGGTACAACGACTCGTTGAATGATGCCGCATGAATGATACGCTAACGCAGAGTCTGCAGCGTATTGCTGAGGAGATGGCAGCCGTGCTCGATAGTGGACACGAGCTCAAGTTCGAGTACGATGCCAGTGCACTATCGTGGCCGGGAGAGCATGGGCCACTCGCTCAACGAGATCTCTCCAGCTCGCCGTTCGAAGCGGCCCCTTCGCACGAGCCTCTTGACGGTCATGATGGCAGCGAGGCCGACCAGCAATCAGACAACGGCGAGGAGAGCGACGACAGCTTGCCAGCCTACGACCTCCAGGAAGACGATGCAGATGGCAACAACGGCGGCGCACAAACCGATGAGCCTGACGACGGACAGACTGCCCGCAAGTCGGTCGGTGCGCCAGTGTACCTGCGCGAGTGTCTCAGGATGATGCGTGCCACTGAGGAGCGTGACGAGGTGCAGATGGCGCTCCATGCAGCCGAGCGCATCGTACGCTCGAACCCAGATGATCTGTGCGACGTTGCCCTCGAGATGGCACTGCAGCTGCTACATCTGCGAGATGATCTCTGCGTCGATCAGTTCGATGTGTGCCGATATCGCACCATGGTGGCTCTCGTCGCCATGCAACCTCTCGCCGTGGGAACGTACGTCCTGCCGTTGGACTCTCTGCGATCAACTACTCACTCGACTGCTTACTTTGCGGCGATCGTAGTCGGCTGGCTCAGGAGTTCTATGCCAACGAGTACAGCTTGCAGCAACGATTCGACATTCTCCGCGTGCTCTCTCGAGCAGCCGAGGAGTTATCGGGCCAACAACCAGACGACGAATCTGCATCGGCTGTTGACGCACCTCGGAGCAGCGAACAGAGCGTACCAGCCGCCTTCATTCTGCAAGCCAACGGTGGTGACGGCCGACCACAGCCAGTCTCTCGAAGATGGGGCTCACGAGTGCCAGCTCATCGCACGATCACCAATCGGTTCCACCCTCTCGCAGGCGAGATGTTCTTTCCGCTCTTGGAGCGGTACGACCGAGCAGGGTACGAGAGATGCCCCAACGATGCCCAACTTGTACGCGGACTGACAGACTCGCTTCTTGAGTAGGGATGGCACCTACGACCTTCTTGGAGAGGACGGCTTCTTGCTGGCCCAGCTGGTGACCACTCTTGCAACCTTTATTCGTTGCACTGTTGGTACGGGACCACGCTGGAATACGCACGAGTTCGCTCGGATCAAGGATTGACTCGTTGGCAACGTACATAGAGGGATCGGTGGAGTGCAATCGAATGAGTACGGCGATGGTGGACGTGATATTGGCGCTGCGATATCACGCGCTGGCAGCTGTGCGACAAAGCCTGCTGTACTGCTGTGCCATGGTATTCGACGGCGCCTCGAAGCAGTTGCTCCAGCAGGACCTTGATGCCGAGGCGCACGAGCTCGTACAATGGCTCGAACGTACGCCTTTGTCCCGTTCATTTGCTCAACGAGAATGGCGCCAACTAATGCTGCTCGCGCTGTGTCGTAGTGGTGCACGAATGCGACGCCGACGAGCAATGCCGACAACTCGCCATCGCGGCATTGATGCAGCTTCGGATCAAGCTTCAGAGCTGAGTTCATTACCAATACAGCTTAATACAATCACAACCGCAACCACACACCACAAACACAAAGATCTCAATCCACTTCCATCCAACAATCTCTCAACCAACTTCCTTCTCAACCAACCTCGAGCTCACTCAATCAACCCAACTCATTGATTGGATGATCGAGGTGTTGCGATCAACTGACCAGCTTGAACAAAAGCTGCTTGTCGTTCTTGCTTCAACAACATCATCGCAAACATCAACTGCTCGATCGTCATCTTCGGCACTTGTTCCTCCTCCTTGTTGTTGTCGTTGTTGTTGAAGCCTGCTTCTTGTTGAGCCATGATCTCGGCCACCAATCGACATTGTTGATCCTTGATCCATCGCACTCGATCTCGATCCTCGACTCCTTCCATCGGCCACACTGCTCGCTCGACCGATTCGATCATCTCTCGAGCCTCTCCTCGTCGCGAAGCATCTCGAACAAGGAGCTTCCTGCTCACAACCTCTTCAAGTGCCGACTTGATTCGATTCTCGTGCTCGCCGCCTCCTTCGCGAGCTCGCCAACATTCCGACAACCGAGGAATCTCTCCCATTCGAATGCGAGCCATCGTGCGAACATCATCGCCTCGAACGATGAATGGATGACGACCTTCGAGCATCTCGAATATCACACATCCGACAGACCACTTGTCACATTGCTTGATGTTGATCCTCTCGTTGTCTGGCGCAAACAACGCTTCTGGTGCTCGATTGGCAGCGTTGCCGACAAGACCTTGCCCAGCAGGAAGAGAAACAACATCGATGCCGATCTTCGACGTGCCAAAGTCCCCAATCACGACTTGAGGAACATCTCGCTGCTCGATGCCTCCTCGAGCATCGATGACGAACAAGTTGTCGAGCTTGATGTCCAAGTGTCGCACTCGATGTCGATCCAAGTGATCGAGAGCATGAAGCAGCTGCAACACAACCAACAGTGCTTGTCGGTGCTCGGTCGATGGATCGAACGCCATCAATCCATTCTCTTGCTGCTCGCCTCGTTCTTGTGCTCCTCCTCCTCCGCCTCGTGGACCAACGGCATCACTTGATTCTCGATGATCGACGAGTCGAGATTGAGATCGATCTCGAAGCCAACGCTCGAGATCTGATCGACATGCCTCCATCGTGAAGTATGTCGTTGTTGGATGGAAGATCGATGGTTCGAACGGCTCACCTAGTGGTGCGAGCAACAGCCTGACGATGGCGCTTCGAAAGTAGTTGAACACATTGACGATGCTCCAGTGAGGATGTTGGAGAGCCACTTGATACTCTTGATCGAACTTGCTCTTCTGCAACACTGTTTGTCGCAGCTTGTCGTCGTGGGCAAAGTTGAACATCGCCTTGATCGCCACTTGTTTGTTGGTCTGGAACATCACTCCTCGACCAGGATTGTTGTTGGTTGGTGTGACGATGCTCACGGCTCCACAGCTTCCCTTGGCGACGAATCGATGAGATGGCTCGCCGACAGCAAAGTCAGCGAGCTCGGCCACTCTCATTGCTCCAGCTTCGAAGGTTGTGTGGGTCGATACCCAACAATCGAGCAACGATGCCGATGATGCTGAGGCAGTGTCAATCATGATGCATCAGAATGAGAGGCTGAGTGAGTATTGGGCTGTTGGAATGAAAGCAAAACCAGAAAGCAGACGAACCTCGTGATTGCTCTTGAGCAAGGGCTTGTTGCTCTCGGGCAAGGCTTTGTTGAGTTTCAATGTGAGCTGCTCGTTCCAATGCAAGAGATTCTTCCAATCGATCAATCGATTCGAGTGATTGAGCCAAGGGCTGATTCGCGATGACCAGTCGTTTCTCAATGAACTGTCGAATCGATTGTCGACCTTGATCAATGAATTGAGAAGGAACGACGATCAATGAGTTGGATGGAAGCTCTCGAAGCCACTTGATATCGCATTGTTGATGATCGAGCAGCTCAAGAGCTTGTTCAACATCGCCTTCGACGAATGCTCTCATCAATCTCCTCGACATTGATGTTGGTATCTCTTTGCTTCCTGTGATGTTGTTTTCCTGTGGTTGGTGACGGAGATTGGTGAGAGATGGATTCATTCAATCAAGCAACTCAATATCCAACGTACTTTAACGTCAACTTCAGTGATGGATTGGTTGAAGATGAGAGCATGTTTGAGGGCTTGGAATCCTTCATCTCCAATATTGTTGAACTGCATCAATGAATCAATCAAAGAAGAAGAGGATGAAAGTGAGTGAGAGTGGTTGGTGAGTGATTGAGTGAGTGTTCGAGTGGCTCAATGAGATCGATATCAAATCAATCATCAAATCAAACTCTCTCCCAAAACCCCAAGAATCCTCAATATGAGAGACACGTACTCCAAGGGATATGGAGGTGATGGTGGAGTTGTGTTGAAGAGCATCGCTGATGTGTCGTGCTCCTTCTGCTCCAATATCGTTGGCCTGTATCAATGAATCAATGAATCAACGAATCAATGAAGAAGAAGAGAATGAGAGTGAGTGAGAGTGGTTGGTGGTTGATGAGTGAGTGATTGAGTGATTGATCGAGTGACTCAATGAGATCGACATCAAATCAATCATCAAATCGAACTCTCTCCAAAAAACCCCAAGAATCCTCAATATGCGAGACACGTACTGCAAGGTCGATGGAGGTGATGGTGGAGTTGTGTTGAAGAGCATCGCTGATGTGTCGTGCTCCTTCATCTCCAATCTTGTTGACCTGCATCAATGAATCAATCAATCAATCAATCAATGAATCAATGAATCAATGAAGAAGAAGAGAATGAGAGTGAGTGAGAGTGGTTGGTGATTGATGAGTGATTGATCGAATGAATCAATGAGATCGACATCAAATCAATCATCAAATCAAACTCTCTCCCAAAACCCCCCCCAAGAATCCTCAATATGAGAGACATGTACCCAAAGGTTGATGGAGGTGATGGTGGAGTTGTGTTGAAGAGCATCGCTGATGTGTCGTGCTCCTTCATCTCCAATCTTGTTGTACTGTATCAATCAATCAATCAATCAATCAATCAATGAAGAAGAAGAGAATGAGAGTGAGTGAGAGTGGTTGGTGATTGATGAGTGATTGATCGAATGATTCAATGAGATCGACATCAAATCGATCATCAAATCAAACTCTCTCCCAAACCACCCCCCCCCCCCCCCCCCAAGAATCCTCAATATGAGAGACGTACTCCAAGGTCGATGGAGGTGATGGTGGAGTTGTGTTGAAGAGCATCGCTGATGTGTCGTGCTCCTTCATCTCCAATATTGTTGGCCTGTATCAATCAATCAATGAATCAATGAATCAATGAAGAAGAAGAGAATGAAAGTGAGTGAGAGTGGTTGGTGGTTGATGAGTGATTGATCGATTGATCGAGTGAATCAATGAGATCGACATCAAATCAATCATCAAATCAAGGTCTCTCCCAAAACCCCCAAGAATCCTCAATATGAGAGACACGTACTGTAAGGTCGATGGAGGTGATGGTGGAGTTGTGTTGAAGAGCATCGCTGATGTGTCGTGCTCCTTCACCTCCAATATCGTTGGCCTGTATCAATGAATCAATGAATCAATGAAGAAGAAGACAATGAAAGTGAGTGAGAGTGGTTGGTGGTTGATGAGTGATTGATGAGTGATTGAGTGGTTGATCGAGTGACTCAATGAGATCGACATCAAATCAATCATCAAATCAAACTCTCTCCCAAAACCCCCCAAGAATCCTCAATATGAGAGAGACGTACTCCAAGGTTGATGGAGGTGATGGTGGAGTTGTGTTGAAGAGCATCGCTGATGTGTCGTGCTCCTTCATCTCCAATCTTGTTGCTCTGTATCAATGAATCAATGAATCAATCAATCGATGAATCAATGGATCAATGAATCAATGAATCAATGAATCAATCAATCAATGAATCAATGAATCAATGAGTCAATGGATCAATGAATCAATGAAGAAGAAGAGAATGAGAGTGAGTGAGAGTGGTTGATGATTGATGAGTGATTGAGTGATTGATCGAGTGAATCAATGAGATCGACATCAAATCAATCATCAAATCGAACTCTCCCAAAAACCCCAAGAATCCTCAATATGAGAGAGACGTACTCCAAGGTTGATCGAGGTGATGGTGGAGTTGTGTTGAAGAGCATCGCTGATGTGTCGTGCTCCTTCGTCTCCAATATTGTTTCCCTGTATCAATGAATCAATCAATCAATGAATCAATCAATCAATGGATCAATGAATCAATCAATGAAAAAGAGAATGAGAGTGAGTGAGAGTGGTTGGTGGTTGATGAGTGATTGATGAGTGATTGATCGAATGATTCAATGAGATCGACATCAAATCAATCATCAAATCAAACTCTCTCCCAAAAAACCCCAAGAATCCTCAATATGAGAGACGTACTTGAAGGTTGATGGAGGTGATGGTGGAGTTGTGTTGAAGAGCATCGCTGATGTGTCGTGCTCCTTCATCTCCAATATAGTTGAGCTGTATCAATGAATCAATGAATCAATGAATCAATGAATCAATGAATCAATGAAGAAGAAGAGAATGAAAGTGAGTGAGAGTGGTTGGTGGTTGAGTGGTTGATCGAGTGAATCAATGAGATCGATATCAAATCAATCATCAAATCAACCTCTCCTCAAAAACCCAAGAATCCTCAATATGAGAGAGACGTACTCCAAGGGATATGGAGGTGATGGTGGAGTTGTGTTGAAGAGCATCGCTGATGTGTCGTGCTCCTTCTGCTCCAATATAGTTGTACTGTATCGATGAATCAATCAATCAATGAATCAATCAATCAATCAATCAAGAAGAAGAGAATGAGAGTGAGTGAGAGTGGTTGGTGGTTGATGAGTGATTGAGTGATTGATCGAGTGACTCAATGAGATCGATATCAAATCAATCATCAAATCAAACTCTCCCAAAAATCCAAGAATCCTCAATATGAGAGACACGTACTTGAAGGTTGATGGAGGTGATGGTGGAGTTGTGTTGAAGAGCATCGCTGATGTGTCGTGCTCCTTCTGCTCCAATATTGTTGTCCTGTATCAATGAATCAATGAATCAATCAATCAATCAATCAATGAATCAATCAATCAACGAATCAATGAAGAAGAGAATGAAAGTGAGTGAGAGTGGTTGGTGATTGATGAGTGATTGATGAGTGATTGATCGAGTGATTCAATGAGATCGACATCAAATCAATCATCAAATCGAACTCTCTCCAAAAAACCCCAAGAATCCTCAATATGAGAGACACGTACCCAAAGGTTGATGGAGGTGATGGTGGAGTTGTGTTGAAGAGCATTGCTGATGTGTCGTGCTCCTTCATCTCCAATATTGTTGTTCTGCATCAATGAATCAATGAATCAATGAATCAATCAATCAATGAATCAATGAAGAAGAAGAGAACGAAAGTGAGTGAGAGTGGTTGGTGATTGACGAGTGAATCAATGAGATCGACATCAAATCAATCATCAAATCAAGCTCTCTCCAAAAATCAAGAATCTTCAATATGAGAGACACGTACGTAAAGGTCGATGGAGGTGATGGTGGAGTTGTGTTGAAGAGCATCGCTGATGTGTCGTGCTCCTTCTGCTCCAATATTGTTGACCTGTATCAATGAATCAATGAATCAATGAATCAATGAATCAATGTATCAATGAATCAATGAATCAATGAATCAATGAATCAATGAATCAATGTATCAATCAATGAATCAATGAATCAATGAATCAATGAATCAATGAATCAATCAATCAATCAATGAAAAAGAGAATGAAAGTGAGTGAGAGTGGTTGGTGATTGATGAGTGATCGAGTGATTGATCGAGTGAATCAATGAGATCGACATCAAATCAATCGTCAAATCGAACTCTCCCAAAAACCCCCAAGAATCCTCAATATGAGAGACACGTACTTCAAGGTTGATGGAGGTGATGGTGGAGTTGTGTTGAAGAGCATCGCTGATGTGTCGTGCTCCTTCTGCTCCAATATTGTTGCGCTGTATAAATGAACCAATGAATCAATGAATCAATGAAGAAGAAGAGAATGAAAGTGAGTGAGAGTGGTTGGTGGTTGATGAGTGGTGTTGCTTCGAAACCACGACAATGCCCAATCAACTGAATCAATCACGTACCTCGAGGTTCAAGTGGGTATCGGGGAAGGTATTGGTGCGTATCTCAGTGAGTTTACGCTCCCATCGTTCTCGCTTGGCTGGGTCAATCTCGCGACTGGTATTGCCTCCCATTCACAGCACCAAAGAGCGACAACAACAACAACACAAGAAGCTCCAAACACAAAGACCTCACTCAAAGAGAACAACCAACAACAACCAAGAGAGCCTCTTCAACCTCCTCGTCGTCGTCGAGCACTACCACGACCACCACGAGCACCACGGCGACACCGACAAGACCACAAGAGCAGAAGAGCAGGAGCGAGAGCAGCGAGACGAGCAAGCAACCGAGAGCAGCAGCAGCAGCGAGGACGAGAAGGAAAACACACAAAGAAGCAGAAGCAGAGAGAGGCTCCGTATGCCGGCGTGTTGGTCGGTTCTTGAGGCCGACACGAGCAGCGGCAGAGCGAGAGGCTCCTGCGAGCGAATGGAGCGAAAGCAATATCGCGAGCGAGAGGCGCGTTTCTTTGTTGCGTGCTGCACCACCAAACGCGCCTCAGCCTCCCTCCTCAGCCAACATCAAGCCTGCGCGATCCAACCCAAAACCACCCTCTTGAACCATTTGATCGAGCCATGAGCGTACGAGCGAATGAGGTGCTGCTCGTAGCACCGGCATCTGCACGGCCGAGCGAGTTTGTGCGTGGTACGGCTGCGAGATACGCGACCTCTCGACACGATATCGACATCGATCGACCTCGAACGAACCACAGCACTCTCGTCTGACTCTCTCATCGTCTGGCTCTGCGTAGAACTCACGAACCAGCTGCTGTTCAAGCTACCCTCTGAGGACCAAGACGACGCGCCATCCAACGAGCAGGTTCCAGCGCTCGACAACGACATGGGCATCGCGGATTGGAGCGTCGGCACCAAGTACTTCGGCGCCGAGATTCGCGTTCGATTCCTGCCGACACACGTGTATCGAGCGCTGACGACGCAAGCCAGGAGACAGCTGATTGCTCGCGACTCGACTCGAGCAATGATCGTGTTGTTTGCGCCTGATGTGGTACGCACACGGAGGAGTGTCGTTGCTGTTCATCGGGATCGCCATTCATTCGATTGAACGATGGAGCGAATGTATGCATGATTGATAGGATGGCAGCTTCAACGAGCTCGTGGAGAACCTGCCAGAGGCCCATACGATCGAGCAAGTCGAGACGCTATCAATCGCGTGGCAGTGATCGTATCTCTGCTTCACACGTCGTGCATCGAGCCAGTCATCGCCGTGCTGCTGGCTGATGCGATTGGCGGACGATCAGGCACCTCGAGGCTGCTGGCATCGAATCACACTATCGACGATCGAGCGCTGTTCGTTCGCAGCATCGCGTTGCAGGATCATCGCGAAGCCACTGATGCGATTCGCAGCGTCGCAGAGTTTATCGTGTGCGATCGGCTGCTGCTTGGACACTCGGCTGATGCGCCGGCTATCGGCTTGCTTGCAACTCCAGCCATCGAGGCGCTGGTCGATGCATGTGCTGCCACCGCGAGACAGCGATTGCTGCGAGCCTTCCAGTCGATCGTGCAGCTGTGGTCCGATGCATCGTTCATACGACGAGCAACGCTGGCTCGACATGGATGTACGCTTGGCTCGAGAGTACGATGCCCAAGATGCATCTTCTCATACGATGCGTTGATGTTGCGTTGGTAGATGTCAGCAAGTGCCTCGAGTTGGTGTTGCGGCGCTTTGTTGGTGACCGCCAGGCAATCGAGCACTCAGAGTCGATGTCACAGCTGATGGACGGCATTCAGAAGCGGCTGGGTTCAACGCTGCCATCGATTCGAGCGTGGGGAATGGTACAGCGACTCTTTGGATGATGCCGCATGAACGATACGCTAACGCACAGTCTGCAGCGTATTGCTGAGGAGATGGCAGCCGTGCTCGATAGTGGACACGAGCTCAAGTTCGACAACGATGCCAGTGCACTATCGTGGCCGGGAGAGCATGGACCACTTGCTCAACGAGACCTCTCCAGCTCGCCGTTCGAAGCGGCCACTTCGCACGAGCCTCTTGACGATGATGATGGCAGCGAGGCCGACCAGCAATCAGACAACGGCGAGGAGAGCGACGACAGCTTGCCAGCCTACGACCTCCAGGAAGACGATGAAGATGGCAACAACGGCGGCGCACAAGCCGAGGAGCCTGATGACGGACAGACTGCCCGCAAGTCGGTCGGTGCGCCAGTGTACCTGCGCGAGTGCCTCAGGATGATGCGTGCCACTGACGAGCGTGACGAGGTGCAGATGGCGCTCCATGCAGCCGAGCGCATCGTACGCTCGAACCCAGATGATCTGTGCGACGTTGCGCTCGAGATGGCACTGCAGCTGCTACATCTGCGAGACGATCTCTGCGTCGATCAGTTCGACGTGTGCCGGTATCGCACCATGGTGGCTCTTGTCGCCATGCAACCTCTCGCGGTGGGAACGTACGTCCTGCCGTTGGACTCTCTGCGATCAACTACTCACTCTGCGGTGATCGTAGTCGGCTGGCTCAGGAGTTCTATGCCAACGAGTACAGCTTGCAGCAACGATTCGACATTCTCCGCGTGCTCGCTCGAGCAGCCGAGGAGCTATCGGGCCAACAACCAAACGACGAATCTGCATCGGCTGTTGAAGCACCTCGGAGCAGCGAGCAGAGCGTGCCAGCCGCCTTCATTCTGCAAGCCAAGGGAAGTGAGGGCCGACCACAGCCAGTCTCTCGAAGATGGGGCTCTCGAGTGCCATCTCATCGCACGATCACCAATCGGTTCCACCCTCTCGCAGGCGAGATGTTCTTTCCGCTCTTGGAGCGGTACGACCGAGCAGGGTACGAGAGATGCCCCAACGATCCCCAACTTGTACGCGGACTGACAGACTCGCTTCTTGAGTAGGGATGGCACCTACGACCTTCTTGGAGAGGACGGCTTCTTGCTGGCTCAGCTGGTGACCACTCTCGCAACCTTTATTCGTTGTACTGTTGGTACGGCTCCACGCTGGAGTTTGCACGAGTCGCCTCGGATCAAGGATTGACACGTGGGCGACGTACATAGAGGGATCGGTGGAGTGCAATCGAATGAGTACGGCGATGGTGGACGTGATATTGGCGCTGCGATATCACGCGCTGGCAGCTGTGAGACAAAGCCTGCTGTACTGCTGTGCCATGGTATTCGACGGCGCCTCGAAGCAGTTGCTCCAGCAGGACCTTGATGCCGAGGCGCACGAGCTCGTACAATGGCTCGAACGTACGCCTTTGTCCCGTCCACCTGCTCGACGAGAATGGCGCCAACTAATGCTGCTCGCGCTGTGTCATAGTGGTGCACGAATGCGACGCCGACGAGCAATGCCGACAACTTGCCATCGCGGCATTGATGCAGCTTCGGATCAAGCTTCAGAGCTGAATCTATTACCAAATACAGCTTAATACAATCACAACCGCAACCACACACCACAAACACAAAGATCTCAATCCACTTCCATCCAACAATCTCTCAATCAACTTCCTTCTCAACCAACCTCGAGCTCACAATCAACCCAACTCATTGATTGGATGATCGAGGTGTTGCCATCAACTGACGTGCTTGAACAAGAGCTGCTTGTCGTTCTCGCTTCAACAACATCATCGCAAACATCAACTGCTCGATCGTCATCTTCGGCACTTGTTCCTCCTCCTCGTTGTTGTTGTTGAAGCCTGCTTCTTGTTGAGCCAATTGATCCTTGATCCATCGCACTCGATCTCGATCCTCGACTCCTTCCATCGGCCACAGTGCTCGCTCGACCGATTCGATCATCTCTCGAGCCTCTCCTCGTCGTGAAGCATCTCGAACAAGGAGCTTCCTGCTCACGACCTCTTCAAGTGCCGACTTGATTCGATTCTCGTGCTCGTCGCCTCCTTCGCGAGCTCGCCAACATTCCGACAGCCGAGGAATCTCTCCCATTCGAATGCGAGCCATTGTGCGAACATCATTGCCTCGAACGATGAATGGATGACGACCTTCGAGCATCTCGAATATCACACATCCGACAGACCACTTGTCACATTGCTTGATGTTGATCCTCTGGTTGTCTGGCGCAAACAACACTTCTGGTGCTCGATTGGCAACGTTGCCGACAAGAACCTGCCCAACAGGAAGAGAAACAACATCGATGCCGATCTTCGACGTGCCAAAGTCCCCAATCACGACTTGAGGAACATCTCGCTGCTCGATGCCTCCTCGAGCATCGATGACGAACAAGTTGTCGAGCTTGATGTCCAAGTGTCGCACTCGATGTCGATCCAAGTGATCGAGAGCATGAAGCAGCTGCAACACAACCA
>Ga0209935_1001235_pt1:0-2500 | contig 43363 bp, 37 predicted proteins | sample ThiBio_1000_plan_2_FD_183958 | JGI IMG/M metagenome (GOLD analysis project Ga0209935, IMG submission 183958) | Wastewater bioreactor microbial communities from Cape Town, South Africa - Thiocy_cont_1000_plan (SPAdes) | ecosystem: Engineered > Bioreactor > Thiocyanate-remediating >... | reverse complement strand
GCGCCTCGAGGATCGAGCGCTGTTCGTTCGCAGCATCGCGTTGCAGGACCATCGCGAAGCCACTGATGCGATTCGCAGCGTCGCAGAGTATATCGTGTGCGATCGGCTGCTGCTTGGACACTCGGCTGATACGCCGGCTATCGGCTTGCTTGCAACTGCAGCCATCGAGGCGCTGGTCGATGCATGTGCTGCCACGGCGAGAGAGCGATTGATTCGAGCCTTCCAGTCGATCGTGCAGCTGTGGTCCGATGCATCGTTCATACGGCGAGCAACGTTGGCTCGACATGGATGTACGCTTGGCTCGAGAGTACGACGCGCGAGCTGCAACTTCTCATACAATGCGTGCTTGATTGGTAGATGTCAGCAAGTGCCTCGAGTTGGTGTTGCGGCGCTTTGTTGGTGACCGCCAGGCAATCGAGCACTCAGAGTCGATGTCACAGTTGATGGACGGCATTCAGAAGCGGCTGGGTTCGACGCTGCCATCGATTCGAGCGTGGGGAATGGTACAGCAACTCTTTGAATGATGTTGCATGAATGATACGCTAACGCAAAGTCTGCAGCGTATTGCTGAGGAGATGGCTGCCGTGGTCGATAGTGGACACGAGCTCAAGTTCGAGTACGATGCCAGTGCACTATCGTGGCCGGGAGAGCATGGGCCACTTGCTCAACGAGACCTCTCCAGCTCGCCGTTCGAAGCAGCCACTTCGCACGATCCTCTCGATGGTAATGATGGCAGCGAGGCCGACCAGCAATCAGACAACGGCGAGGAGAGCGACGACAGCTTGCCAGCCTACGACCTCCAAGAAGACGATGAAGATGGCGGCGGCCACGGCACACAAGCCGATGAGCCTGACGACGGACAGACTGCCCGCAAGTCGGTCGCTGCGCCGGTGTACCTGCGCGAGTGTCTCAGGATGATGCGTGCCACTGAGGAGCGCGACGAGGTGCAGATGGCGCTCCATGCAGCCGAGCGCATCGTACGCTCGAACCCAGATGATCTGTGCGACGTTGCACTCGAGATGGCACTGCAGCTGCTACATCTGCGAGACGATCTCTGCGTCGACCAATTCGGTGTGCCGATATCGCACCATGGTGGCTCTCGTCGCCATGCAGCCTCTCGCCGTGGGAACGTAGGTCCTGCCGTTGGACTCTCTGCGATCAACTACTCACTCGACTACTCACTCTGCGGCGATCGTAGTCGGCTGGCTCAGGAGTTCTATGCCAACGAGTACAGCTTGCAGCAACGATTCGACATTCTCCGCGTGCTCGCTCGAGCAGCCGAGGAGTTGTCGGGCCAACAACCAGACGACGAATCTGCATCGGCTGTTGACGCACCTCGGAGCAGCGAACAGAGTGTGCCAGCCGCCTTCATTCTGCAAGCCAACGGTGGTGACGGCCGACCACAGCCAGTCTCTCGAAGATGGGGCTCTCGAGTGCCAGCTCACCGCACGATCACCAATCGGTTCCACCCGCTCGCAGGCGAGATGTTCTTTCCGCTCTTGGAGCGGTACGACCGAGCAGGGTACGAGTGATGCCTAAACGATGCTAGACTGAAGCTCCCCAACTTGTACGCGGACTGACAGACTCGCTTCTTGAGTAGGGATGGCACCTACGACCTTCTTGGAGAGGACGGCTTCTTGCTGGCCCAGCTGGTGACCACTCTCGCAACCTTTATTCGTTGTACTGTTGGTACGGCTCAACGCTGGAGTTTGCACGAGTCGCCTCGGACCAAGGATTGACACGTGGGCAATGCGCATAGAGGGATCGGTGGAGTGCAATCGAATGAGTACGGCGATGGTGGACGTGATATTGGCGCTGCGGTATCACGCGCTGGCAGCTGTGCGACAAAGTCTGCTGTACTGCTGTGCCATGGTATTCGACGGCGCCTCGAAGCAGTTGCTCCAGCAGGACCTTGAAGCCGAGGCGCACGAGCTCGTACAATGGCTCGAACGTACGCCTTTGTCCCGTTCAAATGCGCAACGAGAATGGCGCCAACTAATGCTGCTCGCGCTGTGTCGTAGTGGTGCACGAATGCGACGCGGACGAGCAATGCCGACAACTTGCCATCGCGGCATTGATGCAGCTTCGGATCAAGCTTCAGAGCTGAATCTATTACCAAATACAACTGAATACAGCCACACACCACAACCACAAAGATCTCAATCCACTTCCATCCAACAATCTCTCAATCATATTCCTTCTCAACCAACCTCGAGCTCACTCAATCAACCCAACTCATTGATTGGATGATCGAGGTGTTGCCATCAACTGACCAGCTTGAACAAGAGCTGCTTGTCGTTCTCGCTTCAACAACATCATCGCAAACATCAACTGCTCGATCGTCATCTTCGGCACTTGTTCCTCGTCCTCCTCGTTGTTGTTGTTGAAGCCTGCTTCTTGTTGAGCCATGATCTCAGCCACCAATCGACATTGTTGATCCTTGATCCATCGCACTCGATCTCGATCCTCGACTCCTTCCATCGGCCACAGTGCTCGCTCG
>Ga0209935_1001215_pt1 | contig 43818 bp, 34 predicted proteins | sample ThiBio_1000_plan_2_FD_183958 | JGI IMG/M metagenome (GOLD analysis project Ga0209935, IMG submission 183958) | Wastewater bioreactor microbial communities from Cape Town, South Africa - Thiocy_cont_1000_plan (SPAdes) | ecosystem: Engineered > Bioreactor > Thiocyanate-remediating >... | reverse complement strand
ATGTTCTATCAATACGCCTTTAGGTTTACCTGTAGAACCTGAAGTATAAATGACATAAGCAAGATTATGAGGCTTAGATTGAGGGGAAAGATTAGTGGAAGGTTCAGTTGAAAGATTTTTCCATGGTGATGATGAAGAGCTAGAAAGTCCTATTTTAGATTCTTCAATAAGTAAGTCTTTTGTTTCTAAATTAAATTGAAGGCAGACTATTTTGTTACAGTAGTTTTTAAATCTTTTTTTAAGATGATCTTGGGTAATAAGGATAGATGCTTTAGTATCTTCTAACATAAATGCTAAACGATCCTGAGGGTATGAAGGATCAAGAGGTACATAAGCCCCCCCAGCTTTTAAAATAGCAAGAAGTCCTATGATCATCTCAAATGATCTCTCCACACTGATAGCCACAAGAACTTCTGGACCTACTCCTTGTGCTCTAAGATAGTGAGATAATTGATTTGCTTTTTCATTCAGTTGATAATAAGTAAGTTCTTGGTCTTCAAAGATGATCGCTATATTATGGGGTGTTTGTTGGACTTGTTCTTCAAAAAGTTGATGAATAGTTTTATCTTTTGGATATTCAACATTTGTATCATTCCACTCTACGAGTAATTGATGCTTTTCTTGAGAAGTAAAATTTTTCATTTCTTTAATTCTATGAAGATTGTATGATACTTTATTAAGGAAAAAGAGAATTTCTTATAGCATTATTTACTTAATTTTTTAAGATCAAAGTGATTCTAAGAAAATAAAGTTATTAAACTCCTTTTGTAGAAGCAACAAAATTTTTGAGTTTAGATTGAATCTTTATTATAAGTTGAGAGTTTTCAGGAAAATATTCTTGTGTAATACTCAAAACTTGTTCTAAGTAGCTAATAGCCTGCATTTTAAATTTTTTAGCTTGAGAAAAGTTTCCTTCATGTATGCTAGACAAAGATTTTTTTGAAAGTAGGTCTGATAAATCTTCTAAAGCTACTAATATATCGCGTATTTGGTATTTTTTTAATGACTCTAATGAGTTACTAATATAGCTTTCTGCGGATGTTATTTTTCCTTGTAATAAATATATTTGTATAAGCTTCATTATGATTTGCGCAGTTTCGATATTATTTTTACCATAATTTTTTTCATAAATGGCGAATATTTTTTGAAAATTGGTTTCTGCTTGTTGATAATTTTTTTGTTCTTTATAAACATCTCCTAGAAAATTTAAAGCCCAAGCGGTTCTAGCATTATTATTTCCAAATACGTGCTGATGCATTTCCACGCTTTTTTCAAGAATATGCTTTGCTTTCTCAAATTTTCCTGCATGCTTATAGAGATCTCCTAAATAAGCTAACCCCCAAGCAATATCAATGCGTCTCTCAGGAAAATTTTTCTCGTAAATTTCAACACCTTCTTTAATTAAGATTTCAGCTCTTTCATATTCTTTTAGCTCCTTATAAACATTGCCTAAGTATATCTTAGTACAAGCGAGATCCATAAGATTTTCAGGAAATTTATTCTCATAGATTTTTAGACATTTTTCTAAAAAGAATTTTGCTTGGGAGTAATTTTTTGAATATCTATGAAAGTTTCCTAAGTATTCTAAAATCTCTGCCATTTCGAGAAAGTTTTCAGGATAGTATTTTTGATAAATCATAAGGCTTTTTTCAAGAAAATATTTTGCTTTTTCATACAGTGCTAGTTGTCTGTAGGCATTCCCTAGGCATGCCATAATACGTGCCACATCAATATTATTTTCAGGAAAATATCCTTGATGAATTTTTAGATTTTTTTCAAGGAGGTCTTTAGCTTTTTCGAAATCACCTAATTCTACATAGATATTTCCTAAATATGTTAAGGCTTGACTAAGTATAAGATAATTTTTGCTATCAATTTTATTTAGACTTTCTTCAATAATTTTTTTTGCTTGCATATAGTAACCTAAATAGTAATAAACCCTCCCCAATGTAACTTTTAAAGATCCCATAGTATTGCTAGTTAAAAGATATTCATGGTTTAAAAAGTGTTTGCAGTGGCTTACTAAAAGTTCCATTCTCAAGAAATCTCTTTTTTCTATGGAATCGGCCATATATTTTTTTAAAGTATCTGAGATAAATTCAAGTAATTGAGCGCTATTTTTTAAGTTTAATACTTGTAAAAGGTAAGTTCGACTAATTTCTTGTATACTGCGATGAATCGAGCAAGTTCGAATAGTAGTCTTCAAAAGATTAAATGATGGGGTTATAATTAGAGAGTATTTTTTTAAATTATATATAAAATTATCTATGATAACATTATTTTTACATCGAAGAAGTAAATCTATAGGGATGTTTTGAGAGTCAAGAAGGCATATAAATAATAAAATATCTTTGAAATCTTTATGAGAACGTAAAAGGCTTTCTAAGCATATACTTACAATGCTATATCGTGTTTTTCTGTAATTTCCAACTTCTTTTAAAAGATTTTCTTGCATATGTACGAAATTTTCATTACATTTTTTTATATTATCTAAATATATATTATATGAAGCATTAGTTGACTTTAAGTAATATGCTGCAATTGAGATATCCAGAGGGAAAGGAGGAATTTCTTCCAAAAATTTCTTTGCTTCTTCAGTTTCTGTAGATGTAAACACGTGCTCATCCCTATGAGACATGATTTTTATAAAGAGTGCAAGCTTCTGACTTGAACTTAGCTCTCCAATTTGAAGGATATTATCAATATGTGTATTATGTTGAATATTACTATTAGACGTTGTTAAAATAACGATTCCTTTTCCCCATGTTATTGAATCATGTGGAAAATGTTTTTGAATATCTTCAAAACTTTCTACGTTATCATATATAAGTATCCAATTTTCAGACGAATGCAGTTGTTTTTTTACAAACAAGATAATTTTTTCTTCTCTTTCTGATGGGTCTTTGTGTTGTTGGATTTTTCTTAAAATTATTTTATCTTCCTCTTTTTCAGCCAGAGCTAGGGCTAAATTTTCAAAAGAAGTTTTTAGGGTTTCAACTGATTCAGCATTAATTTCCCAAATCACTTTAGCTTTTTGAAGGCGCGCATATTGACGAGCAAGCGTCGTTTTTCCTGTTCCTCCTGTCCCTACTAAAGCGATAGTTTTAATTTCACTTTTCCCCTTAAGTTTATCATCTATTTTAGTGAGTAACTCAGGTCTATGAAGAAGAGATGATTCAGTTGGGATAATCAAATCTGATCGAATAAGATTTATTTCTTCTTTCTTTAAGTTTTGTGAGTGTTCTTGTTCCATAGTCATAGTATGTAAAAAGTTGGTTTTTAAGGCCCAAAATAGAATTAATAAAAGGAAAAGTAATGTAAAAAACCAATATTTCTGCTTTCGATAAAAATCCAAAAATAAGCCATTTATACTTCTGGATGAAAATGAATTTCTTTTTTCTGAAATTTGAGTGAAATCAACATTAGAAGAGATAAAAAAATTCTCAAAATCAAGCTCTTTGTATGACGCTTTTATGTAAGATTCAAAAGCACGATAGTAATTGTTGACTGAATATATTTTAGCGCGGCCTCCATTGGATAATGTTTGAAGAGTCACTGTGGATTTTTCATCGTCGAGAACAATAAAAGTAATTTCAAAGAGAGTATCATTTGTAAAAAGCTCAGAAACATCATTAGCTTCTTCTTTCTTTAAAAGATGGCTTAATTGTTCTTTATTCACAATAGAAATAATCGGCTTATCATAGTTTTTTAGATCTTCGAGAAAATAAGGTCCTTTTTTTGATTCTATAGTAGCTTCAATTCCTATGAGTTCTAAATGTTTTGTAACTTGTTCTTTTATAGTTTTTTTTAATTTATTAATATGTTGAGATTGCTCTTCTGAGTCTTGCCATTCTACAATAAGGCAAGAAAAGGGTTGAGATTTAATTTTAGGGTAAAGCTTTTTTAATTCATTTTCAAAAGCAGAGCGTTTTTTGAGGCTATGATAATAAGTATATTTTATTAATGAGGCATGTTCAGAGGATTCAATGAAATTGATAATATTTTCCTGTGAAATTCCTCCTAGTTTTTGTCTTAAATTATATGTATGTGCTGCAACAGTTTTGGGTGCCATCGATAGAAATGAGGGAATGCCGGTTCTTCTTTGATTAAGTAAGCAGGCAATAATTTCCATCTCTCGAGAAGTAAATTTTACTCCATTTACATTTTCTAAATATTTTAAATAAAATTCTTGTGGAAGTGAAAAATCAATACTTTGCATAATTATTATAAATCCCTCAATAAGGCTCCTAGAAAGCTACCATATCGATCCATTTTTTTAAAGAAACTTCATTAATACATAATAGTGATCTAAGGAATTTTCCTTAAGGAGCTAACTTAAGGCGAATTTTTTATTTAAGGTCATCGATTTTCTTAGCAAATTTAAATCGTTGCTGCTCAGAGAAAACTCAAAAAGAGATTTACTGCAGTCAGAACAAAAAAGAGAAGACCAAGGTGGTCTTCTCGTTAAAACAACAGAAAGGTTGCAGCCTTTCTTAATGAACATTAACAAATGGAGTTTATCATGAAGAAACATAATAGAAAATCTTTTAAATATTCTGTGTATGGGATACTCACAGCGTGTACGGTAATTTTTGGATTGCCGTATGAATCTAGAGCAAGCTGGATATTAGAGGAGAGTAGCAAATTTATTGAGCAAAAAATTGTTCGCACAGCTTCAAATACTATTGAAGATGCAGAAACTTTCTTGACGCGCTCTATAAGGCCAAAATCTGACGACCTTTTAGAAAATGCTGTGCAAGATATGGAAGATCGTTTAGAGGATACGTGGAAAGTAATTAAGAGAAAAATTATAGAGCCAGGAAAGGATTTTTTAAAAGATTGGAAATTTTTAAAATAAATATCTTGTTGATGATTATTCCTAAGATTTGATTTAGAAATTATTGAAAGATCAATTGCTCTCATCGAAAAAAAAGATGGAGAGCAATTGACTTTTGACGGTTTAATTCAGAGCCTATTGATTGGATTTAGATTAGGTTTAGTATTCTTCCTAAATGTTAAAATAATTTAATATTCAAACAATTACAAATAGAGAATTAGAAGTTTTGAGCAGACGCTAAGTTAAAAAAGTGCTTTAAAGAAGGGGGAATCCTAGTTTTTAAATTAAGTTGATTTATGAAACTCCCAAGTATAATGCGAAGGATATAGACGGGGGCCTTTAGTGCATAGAGCGCTAGCATACCCAGGAATAGTTTCAAAATAATACAAAAAAATTCCCTTTTCATTTACGATATTATGAGCGGTAAAAATGTTTAAGGTTTTTAAAGTGGCGAGAGAAAGGACTTTTTCATCACTTAACCATCCTTTTCCAGAAGCTTTTAAAAGAGATTCTTTGAGAACCCAGAGCTTAAAGAAAGCATGTATCTTTTTTTCTGGAGCAACCTTTTCCCAATAGAGACGCTCTTGAGGTGATAGAATAGTGAATGCCAGATCTTCTATATTAAGTGTAGAATCTATGTATTCTAAATCTACACCTAGTTCATAAGAACGTGTAAAAGCGTATATAGCGTACTTTTTTGAATGTGAAAGATTAAAATGCAAGGAGTGTGTAGATGAAAGAGAAGGCTTTCCCCACAAGTTATAGAGTATTTCTATGCGCTGAGGTTCTTCATTCAAATATCTTCCAAGTAAACACCGCAAAATGCCGCGCGAAATAATGAAACCCTGTTGATCTTTCTGAAATTTAAAGTTTCTTGCTTTGTGGTATTCATCTTTAGAAAGAGTAGATAAAAAATAAGGTATATTTGGCTCATTTTCTAAAAGACAAGCGGACCAGATATGAATTTCATTAGATGGAAGTAACAAAATATTATACTACTTTCTATGCTATGAATGAATTCATTATTTATAAATCATATTATAACAAGGAACAATTTTTCTAAAAAATTGTGGGAAAGACTACTATCATAGAAAGATATTATTTCTTTGTTATATGAAAGCGATTAAAAAAGTAGATTTTTATAATATTTGCTCAAAACAGAGGTTACTCTCTGTATAGGAGTATTACTTTCTCTTACCTTTAGCTGCATATTCGCAACCAACCCACACTTCCTTTATATAGCTTAAACATTCTACTTTAGTGCTAATCTTGCCCCCATTTAACCATCCTAAGGGTATAATTTTATCAGTTGGCCAAATAGAATATGAACCTTCTAAGCTAATAACAACTTGCCACGATTTGCAATGCTTAAACATAAGCTCCATTCCAATAATTTTTTTGATATCGTTACTTATTAATCATACTTTAGAAAGGTTTCAATGAAAAATCATTTGATTCTTCCTGAAATATATTGTGTTCTAATGGTGGGCCTTCACTCTACATTTTGCTATCTGAAAAACGAAAAAGTTTCTGTCTAAGGTGATACAATAACAAAGAATCTTTTTGGATTAGTGGGAAAAATGAATCTTTCTTATTAAAAAAGAATTTAAAAAATCCTGAGTTAAAAGTCTTGTTCTTTGCAAATCCTTGGTGAGATTCTTACAATTTTTCTTCTTAAAATCATCACTAAGAAATTTCATTTGGCTAAAATGTACTTACGTTAGCTATTAGAAGTTGTGTTATTCTTTAATATGACATACTGGGAGAGGAGATTTAGGTTTTTAAGAACCTTCTTTATTGTTGAGGTTATTAATTAAATCATGCGAAGTTGAAAAAGTTACTTCTTTGAGGGTAATAATGCTATTTAGGTTTAAATATTGGATGTTTTTGAAATAAGGCTTTCGATCTTATTTCCAAATATGCTTGTTGCTTTTCTTAAGGGCTCATCTGCTAAATGAGCATACCTTTGTGTAGTAGAAGCTTGTGTATGGCCTAAAAGCTTGCCAACTATACTTAAACTCAAGCCACTGGATACCAAATGAGAGGCATGTGTATGTCGCAAATCATGAAGACGTGCATCAGGAATTTCAGCGTTTTCCCTTATCGTTTGCCATGCCTTTTTAATTTCTTGAATTGGCTTATTGGGAACTTTTCCAGGGAACAGGAAATTAGAGTCTGATTGTTTTTTCATGCGCTTAAGAATTTTTATTGCAGTAGTAGAAAGAGGAAGATGCTCCATTCTTCTCTGTTTTGTTGTATGGGCTGGTTTTGTCCATATTCCTTTTTCTAGATCAAATTGATCCCATGTAGCATGTAAAACTTCATTTCGTCGTGACCCTGTTAACAACAAAAGTCGAATAGCATTTGCTATGTTTTGATTGTGATATTGATCTAAAATATGCCATAGAATTTGTATTTCGGAATCATTTAACCATCTGTATCTTTTATACTCTTTATATTTCTCAACGGCTTTAACTGGGTTATCAGATCTCCATCCCCAGTGTATAGCTAAGTTAAACATCTTGCTTAGTAAATCTCTAAGCTTGTTGGCTTTATAAGGAGTTTTCTTCATCTCAGCATGAAGTTTTTGGAGGTCTAATGATGTGATTGATTCAATATTCAGGTGGCCATATCTTCTCAAAATAATTTCATTTAAAAAATATAGATCTTCCTTATAGCCTTTTGGAGTCTTCTTAATTTTTGAGTGAGATTCTAAATATTCTTTAGTTAAATCTTTGAAAGTTCTGAAGGTGCTTTTTAAAGGTGATTGGATTGATGGGTCTTCTCCTAAATTGATACTTAATACTAACTTATAGGCTTGTTCTCGTGCATGTTCTGTTGTTATTTGTCCATGAGTGCCAATTTTAATTTTTCGGGTGATTTTGTTCCTATTTCTATATTGTAGAAAATAAGTCTTCTTACCGGAAGGATAAACTCTTAAGCAAAAACCGGTAATTTCGTTATCCCAGAGTACAATCCGATTTATTGAATCAGGTTGGGCGCTCTCAACAACTCTTTTTGTAAGTTTACATTTATTCACTTTTTGCATCGTTTTACCTATGACAGAGTTAACATTATCCATGATAGCTAACATTGAAATAATAGAATTTCAATTGAAAAAGGGGAGCATATGGGGAGCAATGGAAGGAGAATTGTAGAGATTTCTTAAGAGGGGTAGCCACCTGGTAAAATACCTAATTTATTGATATATATAAATTTATATAAATAAATAGAAATTTATAGATCAATATTACTTCTCGTTTACACCGAGAGGGTCTGGGGTTCAAATCCCTCATCGCCCACCATTTATATGCCATTTCCTGAATATTGCAGCTTTTAGTGAAGAATTTAGAAGAAAAATTCATTCTCTTGCATTTTAAGAACTAAGCTATCTATTAAAAAATTAATTTTAGACTATAACCAGGTTAAATTAAAATAAAAGAATTTTTTATAGCTACATTTGTGCTACAATTTATTCTAAGAAATAAGTAAGTGGCATTTATGCATAGGAATGACTTTAATAATTATTCTTTTCTAAATGACTCTCAACCTTTTCAAATTATGGAAGGTATTAAATTTACTTCTCGAGAGATCGACATTATTGCATGCTTTCTTCGAGGCCGAACCCAAAAGACAATTGCGAATTTTTTAAGTGTTGCGCCGCGAACGATTGAGACGCATACGCGTATATTATGCTAAAGCTTGAGTGTAATTCGCGAGAAGGAATCATTGGGTTTATAGAAAATGCAGGTTATTCTCAAATTGAAATGGTATCTAGGAGAGAAGCAGCATTGACTATTTTCTAGAAATTCGCTAAATTTAACCCCATGAAAACCTCATAATATCTTTTTTCGCTACCTTTTAAAGGTCAGCTTTCTCATTGAACCTTATAATGGTTTGATATTGTCTGTTTTTTAATTTTTAGTTTTCTTGAGGGTGTTCATGTTAATACCAAAAACTTTATGTGCATTTCTGTGGCATTTTATCCAAAAAGAAAGAATTAATTTTTGTTTAATTCTTGGTTGTGTGATTTTTTGGGCAATCAATGAGTCTTTTTTTCCTTATTTTATAAAAATACTCGTAAATAAAGTTGAAACACTTGATCGTTTTGATCCAGAAATATGGCTGAAGTTAACAGGCCCCATCTTCTTTATTGCTATATCGTGGATTATGATGGAAGTTGGTATGCGGCTTCAAGGTTATATGATTTATAAAGTAATGCCACGTTTTCGAGCCGCAATTCGAGATGAAGTCTTTGAATATACGCGTCAGCATGATCACACATTTTTTGCAAATAATTTTGCGGGTGCGATTGCCAACAAAATTAGCGACCTTCCGCGCGCTTCGGAAGAGATTATTCTAACTTTTGTTTATAATTTATTGAGTACGACACTTGCCTTCTTAATATCTTTACTCATTTTAGGGCAGGTAAATTGGTTTTTTTCAGCTTTATTGGCAGGATATTATTTCTTAATTGTGAGTGTCACAATTCTTTTTCAGCCTTTAATTGATAAGACATCGCAAGCCCATGCTGAATCAATTGTTCGATTAAATGGGCAGATTGTAGATATTTTGAGTAATATTATAAGTGTTCGCTTGTTTGCACGTGGAACTCATGAAAGAAAATATTTAAAGAAGTTTCAAGATGAAGAAATTCTTAAATCTGAGGAAGCCGGATTTATCAATGAACTACTAAATTTTTTTCGAGGAATTTTATGTCTATTATTCATTCTGGGAATGGTCTGGGGGCTTGTACATGGGTGGCGTAAAGGGTGGGTTACTATCGGTGATTTTTCCTTAATTACAATCACGTCATTTAACCTTTTGGGAATGATTTGGCATATGACCTATAATATGAACCAACTTTTCAAAGATATAGGGACAATTCGTGCTGCGCTTTCTCTTATCACTCAACAGCATACGATTAGAGATCACATAAAAGCAAAGAGCTTAGAAGTTTTTCAGGGTGAGATTTGTTTTGAAAATGTGACATTTAACTATCTACGAAATGAAAATCTTTTTAAAAATCAAAATCTGGTGATTAAAGCAGGGCAAAAAATTGGTCTCGTTGGTTTTTCTGGTTCTGGAAAAACGACGTTTGTTAATTTAATACTGCGCTTCTTTGAGCTTAATGGAGGAAGAATTTCTATTGATGATCAAGATATTTCAAAGGTGACCCAAGAGTCTTTAAGAGCCAATATAGCGATGATTCCTCAAGAACCTGCCTTATTCCATCGAACTCTTTTAGAGAACATCCGTTATGGGCACCTTAGAGCAAGCGAAGAGGATGTTATTAAAGTCGCAAAACGAGCCCACTGTCATGAGTTTATTATAAAATTAGAGCAGGGATATCAAACAATGGTGGGAGAGAGAGGGATCAATCTTTCTGGCGGACAACGGCAACGTATTGCGATTGCCCGCGCGATGCTCAAAAATGCTCCAATTTTAATTCTTGATGAAGCAACTTCTGCGCTTGATTCTAATACTGAACAGCATATCCAAGCAAGCCTCAAAGAACTGATGGAAGGAAGGACGACGATCATCATTGCTCATCGTTTATCGACTCTCGTAGATATGGATCGTATCCTCGTTTTCAATCAAGGGCAGATTGTTGAAGATGGTACACAAGAGGAGCTTTTACAAAGAGGTGGACACTTTGCGAAGCTTTATGCTCTTCAAAGGGGAGGATTATTACCAGAAAAAGCAAAATTTTCTTGAAAGCTCTCCTAGATTGAGTAGAAAAAATAGAAGATTTTTAAAGAAAGTTTATTAAGATGTTTGGAATTTTGGCAGTAGTACAGGCAATAGCTTATCATCAGACGCACCTTAAATGGTTAATGTGGATAGCATTGGCCCTTTGTGTTAAAGCTTTAGTGACAAAAGCGCAGAGGATGCTGAATATTTTTTGCGCGATCTTTGCTCTAATCATTGTATTTCTTCTTTAAGAAAGAAAATGGTTTTTATGTGGCCTTCCCTTCAGAGTACTCCGGACAAATTTACATTCCGGTTAACACATCAAGTAGTCAAAATCTGCGTCATGCCATTAGCGCGCGTTAGAAAAGCAACTTTGCGCTATGATTTGCAAAATCAAGAATTTAAAATTCGAGTCCCCCTACACTATGAAAAAGCTGCTGTGGAAGGTTTTTTGAGAGAAGCTCAAAAATGGATGGAAAAGCAAATTTTACAAGCGCCTCAACTTATCCCTATTTACAAGTGTCGGAAAGTTTTTATCATGGGAAATGAAGTCGAGCTTAAATATCATGCAAGTCGACGGACGAGTTTCTTAATGACAGATGATAAGCTTCACATTATGGGGCCAATACCTAATTTTGGACCTGCATTAGAAAAATGGTTTAAGCAAATGATACTGGAATATTTTCAGGTTAAAAGTAACCATTATAGTATTCTTCTTGGAGTTAAGGTTAAGAAAGTCGGGATTCGGGAAACTAGAAGTAGATGGGGAAGTTGCTCAGCTCATGGTTCGCTATCTTATAATTGGCGCCTTATTTTTGCTCCAAAAGAAGTCATAGATTATGTTATTGCGCATGAAGTCGCTCATCTTCAAGAAATGAATCATAGTATCAAATTTTGGCGCTTGGTCGCTCAGTTACATCCAAAGTCTCAAGAAGCACGACATTGGCTTAAAAAAAATGGATCAGAGCTCTTCAAACTACAATTTCATGAATGAGACAGCTTATTTGAAGCAAAACGTCTTCAGCATAGAGAGATTAATTTCACGTGCCCCAAAAAGTACATGGTGTTTAAAAGCTAAAACCATCGTCATTAGAACAAAGCTATCAAGCTTTATTTCGTCTTTATTAATACTATGACTTGGTCAAAGTTAAGTTGGCTCTTAAACCACCAGTCATTTCTTAATTCAAAACATCAATCCAGCCGATATTGCCATCAGAGCGCCGGTAAATGAAATTAATTTTCCCATGATTTTTATTTCGGAAAACCATTGCATTTTCATTGCTGAGATCAAGGTGCATGACAGCATCACCAACTGTTAAAGATGGAACTTCTTTTTTTTGTTCAGCAATAATAATTGAAGATTGTTCTTCATTATCAATTTCTTCTGTTCCTTGTCCATTCAAGACAAAGTAAGGAAGCGTATCAGCGATTTGTTCGTGACCATCACGTTGTTTATGATAGTCAGCAACCCGCTTTTTATGTCTTCTTAAGCGATTGACAAGTAATGCAAGAGTATTATCAAAACATTGGTAGGCTTCGATTCCTTCAGCATGACAACGTAGAGTCATGTTTTTTCCTAAGTGAAGCGTAAGGTGGCAAGTAAAGAGATTGTTTTCCTTTGCAAGAGTTATAATGGCTTCAACGGGATCAATATGATATGTTTCATTAAATTCATTAAGGTTTTCTTCAACTCTCGTGTGAAAAGCTGTTGAAATTTCGACATGACGCCCTGTAATTGTTAGTTTCATTTGGTTGCCTCGTTGATTTTTAGATTATTTTTTTCACCCCACTACACTTAAAGTATATCATAAATGGGGTGAAAAATGCAAATTTTTCGCTGTTTATTTACTGGTGTTTTTCGAAGGTTTTCCGCATGAAAGGTGAGATTAAAAACATGATAATGCTAGCGCCTATGAGAAAATAAATAAGGAATTCAAAAGTTCCTGAAAAAGAAATTAAGGATCCTAATTTATCGTTTGCAGGAAGAGGAGACTTGGGGACACTGAAGATCTTTGCGAAAAAGGCGGCTAAATAATTTCCAAAAGCCACGGAAAGAAAAAGAATACCCATAAAAAAACTAACGAAGCGGGGAGGTGAAAGTTTTGTTACCATAGAGAGACCCACAGGAGAAAGGTTTAGTTCTCCTGAGGCATGGAAGAAGTAGGCAAGAATGAGCCAAAGCGGGGATGTTATACCTTGCGCATCAGCTGTTTTTATTCCGATTAAGAGACATCCGAACCCAATACCTCCTTGAAGAAGACCTAATCCAAATTTTGTGGGAGGGAGTGGTTCAAGTTTTCTTTTGCCCAGTTTTACCCAAATGGCTGAGATAAGAGGTGCCATCGTAATGACGAAAAAGGGGGGTATTGAGAGGAACCAAGGTGCAGGGACTTCCCATCCAAAAATATAACGGTTGACATGGCGGTCAGTAAAGAAATTGATAGAGCTCCCAGCTTGTTCAAAGCCTGCCCAAAAGGCCATAAAAAAGAGAAGCATAATAAGAAGTGTAAAAATAGATTTTCGTTCCTCTGCATTGCAACGATACGCAATGCTGAACACCCAAATAAGTGTTAAGACCCCAAAAATATTTAAAAAGTGACTCATCACATGATAATAATGGAGGCATAGACTAAAAAGGCCGACACTCACAAAGGACCCAATTACAATAAGTCGGTAGGGTGTGAAACCAAATCCTAGAGGTTTCTTTAAGATTGTTTTGGAAGGAGGATTTCCTTTGCTGCCTAGTTTATCGCTTCCTTTCAGAAGTACAAGCATTCCGAAAAGCATTCCGACACCGGCTATTCCAAAACCATAATGCCACCCAAATACTTTTCCAACGTATCCGCACACCAATGGCGCAAGGCAGGCGCCTAAATTAATTCCCATATAAAAGAGTGTAAAACCGGCGTCACGACGAGCATCCATCTTTTCATAAAATTGTCCCAAGAGGCTGGTAACATTAGCTTTAAAAAATCCTGTTCCAACAATAATAAAAGCAAGGCCATAGAATAATGATTTTTGGAAAGGCAAGGCCAGGCAAAAATGACCAAGTATAATGATAATACCACCCAAATAAATAGCCTTACGATTTCCCAAGTAATTATCGGCAAGGTAGCCACAAATGACAGGAGCTGCATAAACGAGAGCAGTATAAATGCCATACACATCAAATGCTTTTGTATCTTGAAAAAGAAGTTCAGATGTCATGTAGAGAACTAGAAGGGCCCTCATTCCATAAAAGCTGAAACGTTCCCATAATTCAGCAAAGAAGAGTATGTACAACGCTTGCGGTTGTGAAGTTCCCAATAGTTTTGGGTCTTCTGCGAGCACTTTGTTCATTCGTTGGATCCTTTTTCCCTATCAAATTCATAATAACTTAAATAGACGCTATCCTGATTAATATAAGATAACAATCATATTTTTTACTAGAATACAACTTTTATTGACTAAAGATGAATCGTCTTTTTTTATAAATCTTGTTTTTATTTTTCGGATTAAATGCTTATTAATCTAAATAAATGTTTGATAATTTAGAAACAAAAATGTTTGGAATAAATAATTAAAAAGTCAGGAGCTGAGGCCCCTGACGTAAAGATAAAGTTTCGGAATATTTTTAGCTAATTCTTAAAGCTTCATCGATGTCATGAAGAGATTTCGCATGGTCAATCTTTCCATACATAGTCTTTATTTGTGTTAAAGTGAGTTCTCTTTCTTCTTTAAGATAAAGATGTGCTTGTGCATAAGAATCGTCCTCAAATGATAGAATCTCTTCTATTTCTTGAGCCTTTTTATTATATGAATCCATAATACTTAGGTGATGTGTTGTGAGAGAATCAAGAGTGGCTTGTCTTACTTGATTGATGAAAAGAATATGCCAAGGCGTATTTTTAAAATATTCTTCAGCATCTTCAATCGAAGTTTCATATAATTGGGGATTTTCTAAAGAGCCATAATTAAAGCGGCTACCTTTTATTCCTTCTTCGAGATTAATCTCAAATTTTGCGGCATTAGAAGTACGTGTTCTTCCAGTCCAATTATCGCCTGTTAAGGTTCTGTACAATCCTCGGTAGTAATATGCTTTTATAAGCTCTGCATGAACTTCGTCTTGAGGGGAAAGTCCAAGATTGGGAGCTGTAGATAAGAAGTATATGGCATGATTCTCGAAAAAAATGGGGGCAGGTTGTGAGTGATGAAGTGCAACAATATCTCTAAAAGCACTTGTCATAAAAGAGTTGCTTTTAAATTTTTCTTCAAGTTCTTTGGTTGAGAAAGCTCCATTCCAAGTGGACCAAGGTTTTGAGGTAGAATTACTAGAAGACAATAAATCTTGTTTATTCCCACCAGTTAACTGAAGCATGGTAAAGGTGCGCCATAACGTTATGTCGTCTTCATTCATAGAGCTTAAATTAATTGGTGTTATTCCTAATACATTTTGTTCAAATTCTTCTTTTGTCCAGGAAGCTTCTGAAAGAACAATCGGCGGCTCTTCTTCATCTGGGAAAGGAGTTGGTGTATCACCTGCTAAAAGAGTGGCTGGTGTATCTTCTGCATCTTTGATATCTGTTGTTGTAGTTTTTTGAGTGACGTTTTCTTCGCTAATAGAGGTGTCGTTAATCATTCTGGGCTCGGTTATTTCTCTTGGATTTAACGTTTCTTCATTATAGTTGAAAGTATTGATCGGCTGAAAAACACTGGAGTAGAATTCTATTAATGCATCATTATCATATTTTACGGCACTTAAAGTCTCTACAGAACTCATCAGATCATGATGACTTTCTTGAAGTGTTTGAACTCGTATAGTTAATTCTCTTATCTGGGAGTTTAGATCCTCAAATTCTTCCCGTGACAAGAGAATTTTATCTTCTACTAGCGCAGGCATTACTGCTTGAGATTCTTCTATAATGCGGGCTTTTTGTGTTTGAGCTTGAAGAAATTTTATTTCTTGTTTTAAGGTAGCTATTTCGTCCAGTAAGAGTTGATGATTTTTATCTATTCCACCTCGAAGTGAGGCAATATTTTTCGGAGACTCTTCTTTGAGATCTCTTATTTCTTGCATTAAAATTTGATAGGTGTCGGGTGCTTTTACCTGAAGAGCGGTAATTTCCTTAGGTGTTTGAGGCTTTATTCTCCAATCTTTAAAAGTCTCAATTTTGATGCGAGAAGTTTTTGTTTTTTTGGTGCGAGTATCTTCAGATGGAATCGTAAAAAGAGGATCTGGCGTTTGTGTCAAAAAAGAAAGAGAATTTTGTTGTTTCTTTTTCTGTTGTTCTGCAAGCTTTGCAGCGTTAGGATAAATTTGAGTCAATGAAGGTGTAGCCTGGGCAGGATTAGCTGCAAAAGCTGTCATCACCATTGTTGTTGTGCTTAAAAATAGTTTTTTTAAAGTTTTCATTTTTTCCTCCCCCATAACTAAAGGGCAAAATTTCTCTCTTCGAGATTTTGCTCGTTATATTATTTGCTTATTATCTTATATGTCTGTTTTACGGCTTATTATTTCTCAATGATGAAAAATAATAAGGTTAGCTGGATGTCGTAATAATTTTCTGCATGTTGAAGTCCCCCGTTTTATATTTTAATTGTATTATGTTTTATTTGTTTTTACATAATATCTTTATTTTTTTATTCTGCTTTATTTGTATTTTTATTTAAGCATTAAGTATAGATTTATATATTTTTTTGTTTTTGTCAATATATTTATTAATAAATAAGTGTTTTACTTATAAATATAGTTAATTAATAAGTAAAAGTCATAATAATTATTTTTTTTATTATCTAGTTAAAGGTTTATACTTTATTTTTTGTGGAGAATTGATAGAGCCTAGGCGTCTTTCCCGATCAATGATATAATCTGAATAATTTCCGTGGAACCATTCCACATGGCTTTCTCCTTCGAAGGCAAGGATATGTGTTGCGATGCGATCTAAGAACCAACGATCATGGCTAATGATAATAGCGCATCCCGCATAGTCTTCTAATGCGTCTTCTAATGCTCTTAGGGTTTCAACATCAAGATCATTCGTTGGCTCGTCTAGAAGAAGAACATTCGCTCCTGATTTAAGAACTTTCGCGAGATGGACACGATTTCGTTCTCCTCCCGAAAGAAGGCCAACTTTTTTTTGTTGATCTGACCCTTTAAAATTAAAACGAGCACAGTAAGCGCGGCTTGCCATTTTTGAGCGCCCTAATTCGATTTCATCAAGACCGCCAGAAATTTCTTCCCAAACGGTTTTGCTATCGTCTAACGCATCTCGACTTTGATCGACATAGCCTAGCTGTACTGTTTCACCAAAATTTATATTTCCACTATTGGGGGGTTCTTGATTGCTAAGGATTCGGAAAAGAGATGTTTTTCCGGCTCCATTTGGGCCAATAACACCGACAATAGCGCCGGCCGGTATTTGAAAGCTTAAATCTTCAATGAGAAGTTTATCTCCAAACCCTTTGAAGAGATTTTGACATTCGATGACAAGATCTCCAAGGCGGGGGCCTGCGGGAATAATAATTTGTTCAGTAAAAGTTCTTTTCTCATGGCTTTTAGCTAAAAGTTCTTGATAAGCAGAAATACGAGCCTTACTTTTACTTTGGCGTGCTTTTGGAGATTGGCGAATCCAATCTAGCTCTCGTTCAAGTGTTTTTTGGCGATCAACTTCTTGTTTTTCTTCTTGTTCTAAGGATTTTCTCTTATATTCGAGCCAGCCTGAGTAATTTCCTTTAAAAGGAAAACCTTGTCCGCGATCGAGTTCTAAGATCCATTCAACGACGTTATCTAGGAAATAGCGATCGTGTGTAACTAAAACAACCATGCCTTTATAATTTTGAAGGAATTTTTCAAGCCACGCGACAGATTCTGCATCAAGATGGTTCGTGGGTTCGTCAAGTAAAAGAATGTCTGGGTGTTGCAGAAGAAGCCTGCAAAGAGCAACGCGACGTTTTTCACCGCCTGAAAGTTGACTTACTTGAGCGTCGCCCGAAGGGCAGCGAAGAGCATCCATTGCAATTTCTATTGTTCTGTCTAATTCCCAGGCATTGAGGGCTTCAATTTTTTCTTGAACTTCCCCTTGTTCCATAATTAGAGCATTCATTTCATCATCAGAAAGTTCTTCTGCAAAACGTGCGCTAAGTTCTTCAAATCGCACCAATAGAGATTTTGCTTCATGAACGCCGGCCATGATATTGTCAAGCACAGTGAGAGTAGGATCAAGCTCAGGTTCTTGAGAGAGATAACCTACTTTAATGCCTTCTGCTGGCCATGCTTCACCTTGGTATTCTTTGTCAATACCTGCCATGATTTTCATGAGGGTTGATTTTCCTGCGCCATTGACCCCAATAATGCCAATCTTTGCATTGGGTAGAAAGGAGAGAGAAACATCTTTTAATACCTGACGACCTCCTGGGTACGTTTTGCTTAAACCTTGCATCACATAGACATACTGATAAGACGCCATGGTATTTAAAACTCCTAAGATTTATAATAGATGCGCCTTTCTACTGTATTTAAAGAGGGGACGCAAGCGGAACAGAAATGAAAATGGTCGATGGTTTTTAATATTAAAGGGCGATAAAAATAATCCCCTTCTTTATGAGAAAAGAAAGGGATTATTTTTAGAGACTTAGTGAATAATTATTTACAATTACTCTCGCACTCAGCCATACCTTTGTCGCGTTCAACTGCGCAAACTCTTTGTGTTGGATGGAGTGGCGCACGATCACCATGTGAATCTTCGTCATCTTGTTCTTCTTGATCAACTAATCCCATACACTTAATATATTTGTCTTCAACTGCTTTTTTGCATTGAGCCGTATTTTCAAAAGGGGGGCATCTGTAAGATTGTGCAAGAACTTCGGGGGCTGCTGTTTTTGTATCAGCTGTTGCTGCATTAACAGAAAAGCCAAAAAGCAAGCTTGCTGAAAGGGTGGTTGATGTCAGTATGCGAAACATTTTTTTCTCCTTGTTTAATTTATATAAAGTTTATTTTTTGAGGGGAGGGGTTTTTTTAAAACCTTTGGGCGTTGAAGCTTTTGCTTTTTTTGCCGGTGTTGCGTTTTTCACTGTTTTCTCAATAGAAGCTTTAATTTCTGAGGTGAGAGGTGAAGTATCTGTAGTTTTTGGTGATGCATCTGATGGCGCCATCGATTGACTTTTCATCATCCGCTTAATTTGTTGTTCTTCCCATGTTTTGGCGAAGAAAGGAAAAAGATCCGCAAGAGCCGGAATCATATCTAAAGAAATAGCTTTCAAAGCCATGCCAATTCCCCATCCAACAATTACCCAAATCGGCCAGAAATAGCCCCCCCCTGAAATGGCCCAAATTAAGATAAGGCCAAGATTGACTGCTCCGTAGAGAGTTAAGTCGACATAGAAATTTCTAAGCTCTTTAACGCGTGCTTTTATCTCGATTTCAGTGAGTTGCTTTGTCATATTATTCCCCTTAACTAATATTACATAAATAATGTTCTCATTTTAATCAAAGGCTTGCAAGATAGATTATTTATTTATAGATATATTTTTATACTTAAAGGTAAATTATTCATATTAAACAGTTGAAATATAAAATAATTAGTAAGTAGATTGTTATTTTGTGATAAAATTTTTATTGAATGAATAGTGGTCGGAATGCAATTTAAAAAATACCTCGAGGCACCACTCCCCAAGTGGACAACATTTAAAGGGTTAACACCTTATCCTCTAGCGCTTCAAATGATGGAAGAGAGCGTTGAAAAGATTCAGTTAGGGCAAGATACTGAACAAATTTTTCTGCTTGAACATCCCCCTCTTTATACGGCAGGCACAAGTGCTAAATTGCAAGAATTGATAGGTTCAGGAGATTTTCCTGTTTATTTTACGGGAAGAGGGGGGAAATATACTTATCATGGCCCAGGACAACGGTTGGTGTATGTCATGTTAGATCTGCGCCATCGAATGAAGGATATCCGTGCTTTTGTGAAGGCTTTGGAAGAGTGGATTATCCAATCGTTAAAAACCTTAGATGTTCGTTGTGAGCGCCGAGAAGGGCGGATAGGGTTATGGGTTGATCATCAAGGTGATGAGAAGAAAATTGCAGCTATTGGGATTCGATTAAAGCAATGGATCAGCTTTCATGGGGTTGCTATTAATGTGAATCCTGATTTGACTCATTATCAAGGAATTGTGCCTTGCGGAATCAAGGAATATGGGGTGACCTCTTTGGAGGCGTTGGGGTCTAGCGCCTCTTTAGAAGATCTTGATGAGGCTCTTTATAAAACATTTTCACTTATTTTCTAAAATAAGAATTTTTTCATTTTTATTATTGATACGAGTACTTTTTTCTAGGAAAAGTAATTATACTTTGGTATAATTAAATAAGATGAAGTTGGTTAAGAACGTTAGGTGAGACACGTTTCTGGTTGTACTGACAAGGTGGAGTGTCAGAATCATCGAGGAATTCTTATGGGCTAAAATAAGAGCTATCTTTAAGGATAAATGGAAATGAAAATAAAGGAGATATATTTTTAACAATAATGCAAATTTAACCTTAAATAAAGTGAGTCTACGACAGTGGTGATTCACGAGAATAATGGAATGATATCTTTTTATAGGCCGTTGCAAAACTTGCAATTAGTGGCTTGGTATGGGATAAACTAGTTTAGCAAATTTTTACTTCAATATAAGGAAATTTAACTCTATGGAAAAACAACGTGCCCTTGAGGCGGCTTTATCACAAATCGAGCGTGCTTTTGGTAAAGGCTCAATAATGAAGCTTGGCCAACAAGAAGCCATAGAAATTGAATCAATCTCAACAGGCTCCTTAAGTCTTGATATTGCTTTAGGGATTGGTGGGCTTCCAAAAGGACGGATTATAGAAATTTATGGGCCTGAAAGCTCTGGAAAAACAACTCTTGCTCTGCATTGTGTCGCTGAAGCCCAAAAATTAGGAGGCGTCTGTGCGTTTGTGGATGCCGAGCATGCTCTAGATCCTGTTTATGCGCGTAAGCTTGGGGTAAATGTGGATGAGCTTTTGATTTCACAACCTGATGCGGGTGAGCAAGCTTTAGAAATTGCGGATACACTTGTGCGTTCAGGCGGTGTTGATGTGTTAGTGATAGATTCTGTTGCTGCCCTTGTGCCGAAAGCTGAACTTGAAGGTGAAATGGGCGATTCTCATATGGGGCTTCAGGCTCGCCTTATGAGTCAAGCGTTACGTAAGTTGACAGGTTCTATCTCACGTTCTGGTTGTATTGTGATTTTCATTAACCAAATTCGTCAAAAGATTGGGGTGATGTTTGGTAATCCTGAAACAACGACAGGAGGAAATGCTCTAAAGTTTTATGCTTCTGTGCGCCTTGATATTCGACGGATTGGTTCGATTAAAAATCGAGATGAAGTCATTGGGAATCAAACACGAGTGAAGGTCGTCAAAAACAAAGTGGCACCCCCTTTCAAGGTTGTCGAGTTTGATATTATGTATGGTGAAGGTATTTCCAAAGTTGGTGAGTTGATAGATCTTGGTGTAAAAGCAGATATCATTGAAAAATCTGGTGCTTGGTATGCTTTCCAAGGGCAACGAATTGGCCAAGGACGTGAAGCTGTAAAACTATTTTTGCGTGAAAATCCTGAAACAATGATCATCATCGAAAAAGCTATTCGTGAGAAATCAGGCCAAGTAAGCCAAGCTATGGCGGCGAGTTCTTTTGAAGAAAACAATGGGGAAGATGCTGCCTAAAACCTTAGGTTTTTGTGGCAACCTATTTTGTTGAATTTCAAGTCTTTCAAGAAGAGCTCTGTACCCCAGAGCTCTTGAAAGCACATGTTGATCATTTAAAAGACCTACATCGTCAAAAGAAGCTTATGTTTTGTGGTCCTTGTGAGGATGTTCTGCATTTTTCTTCTCTCTGTGGTATCAAAACAATAAGCCGTTGATATAGTAAGCAAAGATCCGTTTATAATATCTTCCGTTTATCAACTTGGAAAAATTAAAGAAATCCGTTTGGCGACCCCCGAGAATAATTTTCTACTTAAGAAATAAATTTTTCCGGCACGAATATTCGCTTGCGTTTAATTGAGGTTTAAAATTTTGGTTAAGTCATTTTTGTAGAGGAAATGAAAAATAGTCTCGCATCTCAAAAAGCTATAACAAAGAAGTTTTCTTTATATAGGCGAGTTCAAAAAGTCGAAAAGACATCCCTATGAGTGTTCTAATAATCCGTCGGTCGAGCTTTTATTTACGTTAATTCTTAGATAAAGACTGTTGCACGGCCATAAAGGCAGCTTCAAGTTTATCTCCATTAGGACCACCTGCTTGGGCAAGATCTGGACGACCTCCACCACCCTTGCCGCCTAAGGCTTCTGCTGCCAGTCGTACGAGATCCACCGCATTGTGGGTGGAAATGAGATCTGCTGTAACACCGACGACGATAGAACCTTTGCCTTCTTGGTTAGAACCAACGATGACGACGCCAGATCCGATTTGATTTTTCAATTGGTCCACTAATGGCTTTAAATCATTGGCACTTACATTCTCTAGAGCGCGACTTAGAAATTTAACCCCGGCAATAGTTTGTGTCGCAGCATCCGTCGAGCTTCCGGTCATTAATTTTTTTTGTAAATCTTTGACGTCACGTTCAAGTTTGCGTTTTTCATCTTGTAAAGTTGTAAGACGTAATAGGATATCTTCGGGACGACTTTTTAAGAGTCCAGCCGTATCCAGAACAAGTTGTTCTCGTTGCGCCATATGAATTTCTGCTGCGGGGCCAGTTAAAGCCTCAATACGTCTTATTCCTGCGGCGATTCCGGCTTCACTAACAATTTTGAAATACCCAATATCTCCTGTGCGATGAACGTGCGTTCCCCCACATAATTCCACTGAATAAGGTTTATGATTAGCTCCTTCAGGGCCCATGGAAACCACGCGAACTTCTTCACTATATTTCTCACCAAATAAAGCCATCGCGCCGGCTTTAATGGCCTCTTCAGGGGCCATGACTTGGGTAGTGGCTTTGTTATTTTGACGAATGAGTGAATTAACGTCATTTTCGATGAAACTAAGTTGTTCACGGGTAAGCGCGAGTGGGAAGCTAAAATCAAACCGTAAGCGATCTGGGGCCACCAAAGAGCCTTTTTGAATAACTTGTTCACCAAGATGTTGACGCAAAACCGCATGTAAAAGGTGAGTTGCTGAGTGATTGGCTCTCAATAAGTTGCGTCGTTCGATATCTACTTTTAACGTTAAAGTTTGGCCAAGTTGAACTTTTCCTTTTTTTATCAAACCTTGGTGGACATGAAGATTCCCTAGCTTCTTCGTCGTATTTTGAATTTCAATGGCAAGACCTTCATCAGAGATCATCAGGCCTGTATCTCCCATTTGGCCGCCTGATTCACCATAAAATGGGGTTTGATTCAGGATAAGAAGCACCTCTTGTCCTTCTTCGCTTTCGGTAACTTCTTGCCCGTTTATGATAAGGGTTTGTACAAGGCCTTGAGCTTCAACAGTATCATACCCAAGGAATTCACTGGCACCTGTACGCTCAAGGACTTGAAACCACATGGAATCATTTTGCTGTTCGCCTGATCCTACCCAAGAAGCTCTCGCCACAGCTTTTTGTTTTGCCATTGCTGCATCAAAGCTCTTGAGGTCAACTTGTCGCCCATCAGTACGCAAGATATCCTGCGTTAAATCTAAAGGAAATCCATAAGTATCATAAAGCTTGAAGGCAACATCACCAGAAAGTGATTCTTGAGGGTTTAAAGAAATAGTTTCTTCTTCAAGCAATTTTAAGCCCCGCCCCAACGTTTGGCGAAAGCGTTCTTCTTCCACTCTTAGGGTATCTTGAATCACTGTTTGGGCATGTGTAAGTTCTGGATAAGCTTCTCCCATCTCTGCAAGCAATGTGGGGACTAGCTGATGCATGAGAGGTTCTTTGCACCCTAAAAGATAGGCATGGCGCATCGCGCGGCGCATAATACGTCTTAAAACGTATCCACGACCTTCATTTGAAGGTGTGATACCTTCTGCAATAAGAAAACTTGTTGATCGTAAATGGTCGGCAATGACTCTGTGAGAAGCCGTGTTTTTGCCTTCAGCTTTTATGCCCGTGAGGTCGACAGAAGCTCGAATAAGGGCTTTAAATAAATCAATGTCATAATTATCGTGAACGCCTTGTAAGACGGCGGCAATCCGTTCAAGTCCCATGCCTGTATCAATTGAAGGTTTGGGAAGGTTAATGCGTTGGTTAACAAGCTGCTCATATTGCATAAAGACGAGGTTCCAAATCTCCACGAATCGCTCGCCATCTTCGTCAGGAGTCCCTGGAGGACCACCTGCTAAATGGTCGCCATGATCATAAAAAATTTCAGAACAAGGCCCACAAGGCCCCGTATCTCCCATCGACCAGAAATTATCTGAGCTTGAGATACGAAGGATGCGATCATCAGAGAGTCCTGCAATCTTGCGCCAATATCCTGCCGCTTCATCATCATCTGCATAGACAGTCACTAAAAGGCGATTTTTATCGATACCAAACTCTTTTGTAATAAGATTCCAGGCCATTTCAATGGCGGCATCTTTAAAATAATCTCCAAACGAGAAATTTCCTAACATTTCAAAGAAAGTATGATGGCGCGAGGTATACCCAACATTTTCAAGATCATTATGTTTTCCGCCAGCTCGGACGCATTTTTGGGATGTAGATGCGCGGCTGTAGGACCTTTTTTCTATCCCTGTAAACATATTTTTGAACTGAACCATGCCTGCTGTTGTAAAAAGCAAAGTCGGGTCATTTCGCGGGATTAAAGGGCTTGAATCGACGATAGTATGCCCTTGTTGTTGAAAATAGTCTAAAAATTGCTTACGAATTCGAGAAGTTGTCCACATGATCTTATCTTTATTAAAAAATATACTTTAAGTCTTATATCAAGTTAGCGACGTGCTGTCATCCATCCTAATTGATCTTTTATAACATAATTTTTCTTTATAAAGAGTTTCGTAAAAATTGCCTTATTGAGTTTTATGAGAAAAATATTTTTGGGAAAAATAATCAAATAATATTGCCTATAAAATAAATTTTTCATTTTTTTCTTAAAATTATAAAAAAATTTATCACCTAAAAAATTAATCAATTATTTGAATATAGAATTATTTTTGATGGATCATAAAAATTATCTTAAATTTAATTAAAATAATTAATAATTTTATCAATTGTCAAAATTATTTTCCCGTGATAAGTACCTTTTTGTCATTTTTAGGAAGAAAATAATGTCTTTTGGTCCAGTAATAAAAATTGCTTTTTTATTTACTCTGTCATCTGTGAGTAGCTTCAGTTCCCCCATGGCTCTTGAAGGGTATGATTATTCTCCAAAAAAGAGATCTGCATTCGGCCGACAGACATCTATCCTTAGCTATGTCCAAAAGAGTGGTGAAGTTCTGCCTTTATCCTCAACAGCGGAATGGGGGGTACGTTCTAGTAAGGGATCAGGTTCTGTTTCTCCTAAGAGAAAGAGACAAATTGAAAGGCAAAGAAAAAGATCTCCTCAAAAAACTATTGATTCTTGTTGGAACATTTATGGAGAAATAACGTCTCAAAAACCTATCGAAGCCGTCCTCATAGATGGGGATGATAAAGAGAACATTTCACCTGCTTTTTCTTCCATAAACAAAGAAGAGAAAAAGGAACAAAAAGCTCAATTTATGGGAATTTTTCGGCAACCTCTTCCAGAGAAATATGAGCGCATTAAAAAGGATTTATTAAAAAAAACCTGGTTAATCTCTCAACATGGAAATCCTTACTTACAGATTTCATCTTCAGAAGCGTCAGACAGCAAAGAGCATTATATCGTGATTATCCAACGTTCAAACAAGGATACCGGCAAAACAGAATACTCTGCTTATATTGACGGAAGACCATATGAGGATTTTATTAAAGAAAAGAGACAAAAAGAACAAGAGAAATTGAGTCCTGTCTGGTTTCCAGATCATGACTCAATTAAGAGAGCATCATTAACTATAATTTACAAATAAAATATAATTATAAGCTCTCTTACGTCCAAAACTTATCACAAAGCTCAGCTTCTGGGCTTTGTGATATTTTTGGTCATTTTCTATGATGATCTCTCAGTTAAGGTTTGTAAATTTTCCTGGATCAAAGGTTTAAAAATAGTCGTATGAGGATCATGTGCATAAATAAGGCCTGTTTGAATATCAAAATACCAAGCATGTAAAACGAGCTGATTTGTTTCTACTTTTTCTCGGATCCAGTCAAAACTCATGAGGTTTTCTAAGGAATTCAGAAGGGAATATTGCTCACAAGTTGTTATTTTATCTTCAAGAGGTAAGTGAGTATGTTCTTGTTGAACCTTCTCAAAAGCCGGTCGGGCCAGTCCCATCCATTTTTCAATAAAGCTTAGTTTTTCTTTATTTTCTTGAGGAACTTCAAAAAGACTTTGAATGCCGCCGCAGCGTGTATGCCCAAAAAGGACAACATGTTTAATTTTAAGGGCTTTAATACCAAATTCGAGAGCAGCACTTGTTCCATGGTACCCTTGATCACTTTCGCAAGGAGGAACGAGATTGGCAACATTTCGAACGACAAATAAATCTCCTGGTTGGCATCCCAACACAATCGCCGGATCTACACGTGAATCTGAGCAGGCAATCATCAGTATTTTGGGTTTTTGCCCTTCTTCAACGAGTTTTCCATACAACTCATTGTCTCCATTAAAATACGAAGCTCGAAAAGCGGCATAGCCTTGCACAAGCATTTCAAATTCATCAAGCATCATGACTCCATTTCAAGTTTATGTGGTGAGAATACAATTTTTGGACTTTTTGCCCCCATTAAAGTGTGCTTATTTAATAATCATTCAGCTCTTCTGTCTATATTTTATTCAGCACTTTTTTTGTTGGTTATTAAAAGTGTAAAGAAATCAATTCCCACCTTCTCCGGGGATGAAAGATATTAAGTAATAAAATTTTAAGAGCGATAGATGTGTGAGACACTAGACATCTGGCTTTTCTCTTGTGTAGGATACAGGATTCAAAATGACGAATGAAAAATTAAGAAGTAATAATGAAGAAAAAACCACCTTTATATGCAGCTTTAAAAATAGATCCAGATGATCGTCCATATCGGGCTTCTGGCATTACTAAATCTGCTTCTTTGAAAAAGAAAAGTTCTGCAAAATCCAAGCCATCAAAAGGCGGGAAATCAAAACTATTTGCATGGTTTTTGTCTTTGTTGATTTGGGGAGGGGTGATAGGAGGGTGCCTTTTAATTTTGTTTGCTTATGATTTGCCGGATATTAAGCGGCTTGAACTCACAACACGAGAACCCAGTGTGACTCTTTTGGCGCGAGATGGGACAACAATTGCGACTTATGGTGATCTTTATGGATCTTTTGTTCATGTGAAAGATTTACCTAAATATGTTCCACAAGCAATTTTAGCAACGGAAGATCGTCGTTTTTATGAACATTTCGGCGTGGATATCTTTGGCATTTTGCGAGCAGCATGGCGAAATTTTCGAGCAGGGGCTGTCGTTCAAGGGGGCAGTACGATCACTCAGCAGCTTGCAAAGAATTTTCTTCTTTCTGAAAAACTTTATGAAGCCAATGATCGTTCTTTCCGTCGGAAAGTCCAAGAAATCTTGCTTGCCCTGTGGCTTGAAGCACATTTGGAAAAAGACCATATTCTTTCTATTTATTTAAATCGTGTTTACTTAGGCGCGGGCGTTTATGGAATTAATGCCGCTGCCTGGCGTTATTTTGGAGAATCAGCTAAAGACTTATCAGTATACCAGGCAGCTATTATTGCGGGTTTGCTAAAAGCACCTTCAAGATATTCACCGATTAGCAATCCAGAGCTTGCCCATTCCCGGGCCCTTGTTGTGCTAGCAGCAATGGTTGATGCTGGATACCTTAAAACAGAAGATATCAAGCAATATCAGACTTTACCGGAACATCTTGTCAAAACAAAAAGTGAAGCTTTAGTAGGACGTTATTTCGCTGATTGGGTTTTTGAAACTTTAGATGAATATATCGGCAAACCTTCAGATGATATTGTGGTCAAAACGACGTTGGATTCTCGATTGCAAAGAATGGCAGAAGAAAGCGTTGCAGAGGTCCTTACAATAGATGGTCCTAAGTTTGATGCTAGCCAAGCTTCTTTAGTTTCTATGACGCCTGATGGAGGTGTGAGAGCTATGGTGGGGGGGCGTAACTATGCACAAAGCCAATTTAATCGGGCAACACAAGCCAAGAGGCAAACGGGTTCCTCATTTAAATTTTTTGTTTTTTTGGCTGCTCTTGAGCATGAATATACGCCAGAGACCATGGTCAGTGATGTGCCAATGCAGATTGGAAACTGGAAACCTAAAAATTATGCATGGCAAAGTCGAGGAGAACTGACTCTGACAGATGGGTTTGCCTATTCTGTAAATGCTGTGACAGTTCGATTAGCTCATCGTTTGGGATTACCAACCCTGAATAAAATTGCGCGTCGATTAGGTCTTACAAGTCCGATGCCAAAGGATCTAACAATCGTTCTTGGCTCTGGAGAGGCGACATTACTGGAATTGTCTGCAGCTTATGCAACTGTTGCGAATCACGGTTTTGGTGTTTGGCCTTATGGCATTATTGAAGTGAGAAATGGACAAGGTGAATTACTTTATAAAAGAAAAAGCCAGGGGGTGGGTAGAATTTTGCAACCTCAAACAGTAAGGTATGGACTTAAGCTTATGGAGGCCGCTTTTTCTTATGGAACAGGAAAGAGTGCAAATATAGGGCGTCCTTGTGCGGGGAAAACTGGAACAAGTCAGAAATATCGTGATGCATGGGCTATAGGATTTACGCCTGATCTCGTGACAGGTGTATGGATGGGAAATGATGATAATAAATCGATGAAAAAGGTTACTGGAGGTCGATTGCCTGCAAAGATATGGAAGCTCTTTATGTTAAAAGCTCATGAAGGTTATCCTGTACATTATTTCCCAAATGAGGAAAAATAACAAATTCATTTTGTTGGAATTTTTTTCGAATATTAAGAGTTTTTAAGGTTGACAAAAGTTACAGAATTGTACATAATTCAAGGAGAGGAGTAAAAAATGACTGAAAAAAAAAATACACATGGAGGCGCGAGAAAAGGCGCAGGACGTAAAATGGGATCAGGAAGATTTGGCGAGCCGACACAAGTCATACGAATTCCTGTAAGTAAAATTGGAGAAATCAAAGACATGCTATTGAAATTTCCGAAAAAGCTAAAACCTGAGGTTGGTGGAACGAAAGCCAGTGCTATATGGAATGCCTCAGCATCTAGTTCTCAGCCTTTGACATTATTTAATACGCGTGTAGCCGCAGGTGCGCCATCCCCTGCAGAAGATTTTAGTGATGGGCAATTAGATCTTAACGACCATCTTTTAAAGAATCCCCAAAGTACGTTTTTTGTGCGTGTCAGTGGAGATTCTATGATTAATGCGGGAATTCATCCCGAAGATTTATTGATTGTTGATCGGTCGATACGTCCAGCTCAAGGCCGGGTTGTGATTGCCGTTGTGAATGGTGAATTAACAGTAAAGCGTCTTTTTAAAGAAAATAATAAAGTATTCTTGATGCCTGAAAATCCAAATTATCCAGCTATTGAAATCACAGAAGAAATGGATTTCATGATCTGGGGCGTCGTCACAAACGTTATTCATACTGTTTAGCTTAAATAAAACAAAAGTAGAATGTTTGAGATGAAAAAGAAAACTTAAGCTCGTCATCTTAAATGTAAAAACAATTTTATTTTAGCATGGATCTCCGGGCCCTTGGGCCTGGGATTTTCAAAACTTCTAACCTTGATTAAATTAAGAATTATCTATTTATTCTTTAAAAAAAGTACCAATCACCTCAGTTGAAGATGAGAAGAAAAAACTAACTCTAAAGAATTTAATTCCATTCTTTAAGGAGTCTGGTATAAGACCCTTATGCTAAAATCATTAACACTAATGTTTTTATTAGGCTTAATAAAATGTTATAGGCTTGGAATTTCGCCTTTCTTACCAAGTCGGTGCCGATTTATACCCTCTTGTTCAGAGTATGCTTATTCTGCATTGCAAGAATATGGCATTTTTCAAGGGTTAAAGTTAACGGTAAAACGTCTTTTGCGCTGTCATCCCTGGGGGGCGGCTGGCTTAGACCCACTTCCACCAAAAAGGCTAAAGGAGTAAAAATGGATAACCAAGATAAACGTAATCTTTACCTTATGGTAATTGTCACAACAGTTGTGCTGTTTGGATGGAGTTATTTTTTTGAAAAACCTCGTCAAGTTGAGCGTCAACAAGTACAAACAACGACTGTGAGTTCTCAGACGAACATACCTTCTATTGAATCTGCAAAGCCTTTAGTGCGGGAAGAAGCTCTTAAGCAAACTAAGCGTATTTTGGTGGAAACACCTACATTAAAAGGGTCTCTTAATCTTCAAGGATTAAAACTTGATGACGTCACTTTAAAAAATTATCGTGAGACACCTGAAGAGGAAAGTTCTCAAGTTTCACTTTTTAATCCTATGGGATCAAAAGCTCCTTACTATGGAGAATTCGGATGGGTCAGCGATAAGAAAACCGTCAAATTGCCTGATGCTGATACTATTTGGATAGCGAATCAAACTCTTTTGACGCCGGAACAACCTGTAAAACTTCATTGGGACAATGGGGAAGGTCTTCGTTTTGAAATAGATATTACAGTTGATAAGAATTATCTTTTTTCGATTACTCAGCGTGTTTTTAACCACATGAAAGACCCGATTGTTATTCAACCATATGGTCTTATTTCGCGCCATGGTTTGCCCCAAACTTCTGGTTTTATGATCCTTCATGAAGGTCCTCTCGGATATCTAAATAACAAACTTCAAGAGATTGAATATAAGGATTTAACGAAAGGTGATCAGAGCCAATTAAGTCAAGGTGGCTGGCTTGGTTTCACAGATAAGTATTGGTTAGCTGCTTTTATTCCTGATCAAGTTCAAGAAGTTAAGGCCAGTTTCCGACAGGTGGGGCAAGTCTCCCAAGAACGCTATCAAGTCGATTTCTTGATGACGACTTCGGTGCTCCAGCCAGGGACGACTCAAGAAACGAAGAGTTCTTTATTTGTGGGCGCCAAAATTTTAGATTTATTAGATAGCTACGAAAACACATTAAATGTGAAGCATTTTGATTTGGCTGTTGATTTTGGATGGTTTTATTTCTTAACAAAACCCATTTTTCATATTTTAACATTTGCTCATCAATGGTTAGGAAATTTTGGTCTTGCCATCATGCTTTTGACTGTTTTGCTTAAGTTGCTGATGTTTCCTTTGGCCAATAAATCTTATCGCTCGATGGCTCAGATGAAGAGATTAACGCCACAAATTACACGTCTTCGCGAGAAATATGGCGATGATAAATTGCGGGTAAATCAAGAAATGATGGCTCTTTATAAGAAGGAAAAAGTAAATCCTATGGCCGGTTGTTTGCCAATGATTGTGCAAATTCCAGTCTTTTTTGCCCTCTATAAAGTTCTATTTGTGAGTATAGAGATGCGTCAGGCGCCATTTTATGGATGGATTCATGATCTTTCTGCGCCAGACCCAACGAGCCTTTTTAATCTTTTTGGGCTTCTTCCGTGGTCACTGCCGAGTTATTTGATGATTGGTCTATGGCCATTATTGATGGGGCTTTCTATGTTTGTACAGCAAAAGCTAAATCCTCCACCCTCTGATCCAGCTCAAGCAAAGGTATTTATGATCATGCCTGTAATGTTTACTTTTATGTTGGCTCAATTCCCGGCTGGTTTGGTGATTTATTGGACGTGGAGCAATCTACTTACAATTTTGCAGCAATGGACCATGATGACGCTTCATGATAAAGATGAGAAGAATAAAGTTCTCATTAAAAAAAAGTAAAAGCGTACTTTAATGGCTGAAAATTCAGAAAAAGATGGGAAATTTCTCGCCAGATTATTTGGCGCAGAAGTTCAATTTATGCGAGGGGTCAATCGACTTGAAGATTTACTCCCTCTTTCTCTACCTGAAATCGCTTTTGCAGGACGTTCAAATGTCGGTAAATCAAGCTTAATTAATGCTGTTCTTGGGCGTCGAGATGTTGCAAGAACTTCAAACACCCCTGGCCGGACTCAAGAGGTTAATTTCTTTGATTTAGCAAAAACTCTGATCCTTGTTGATCTTCCCGGATATGGCTACGCTCGGGAGAGTAAAAGTAAAATTAAAGCCTGGAATGAATTAATACGTCTTTATTTAAGAGGACGTGCAAGCTTAAAACGTGTATTTTTGCTGATTGATAGTCGTCATGGACTTAAGGCCAATGACCAAGAAATTATGGAGATGCTTGATGAAGCTGCTGTTTCCTATCAACTTGTTTTGACAAAGTGCGATAAACTAAAATCGTTAGAAGTCGAAAGAGTTTTAAAACTTACGTCTCAAGAAGCTGTTAAACATGCTGCCGCATTTTCAGAAGTCTTGACGACAAGCTCTGTTGATAAAAAAGGGATAGAAACTCTTCGTGCTTCAATAGCTCAATTCGCATAGATATTCCGTTGAGCTTGTTTCTTGCAATTCTAAAAAATTTTACGCATTTTGAGAGCATATTCAATAAAAAAGGTTCATCATGAGATATCTTTATGTCTATAGCCTAATCTTTAGTTTTTTTGTGTCTAACTCTGACCTTTTTGCTGAAAAAAAAGCGAATAATGTTGAAGAGATAGGGTCATTTGAGGATTGGAAAGCTTATGTGACTTTTGAGCAAAAGAAGAAAGTCTGTTACATGATAAGCCTTCCCAAAAAACAAGAAGGGGATTTTAAGAAACGGGGAAAAGTATACGCGATGATTACGCATAGGCCTTCTCTTAAAAGTTTTAATGTCGTCAGTTTTCATGCTGGCTATAAATTCCCCAAGAATTCTAAAGTGACCCTCTCAGTCCAGGTTGGGAAACATAAAAAAGAATTCGACCTTTTTACTGATAACGAAACAGCATGGGCGATCTCTGATTCTGATGATCAAGAGATTACACGGCGCCTTACAAAAGTAGGAGAAAGCTTAATCGTTGAAGGAATTTCTTCAAAAGGCACCAAGACAAAAGATACCTATTCTTTAAAAGGTTCTATGCAAGCATATAAGGCGATTTGTAAAGCTTGTGAGGTTAAATAATTCGTAGAATCTGCATTTATATATTCTTATTTCTACTTCATAAAATTTTAATTTTTAGCTGTTAATATTAAAATGTAGATTCTTCTGGTGAGGGCTTAGGGAAGCTTCACGGAAGTATTTCAAAGGTATCTAAAAATGATACGTCAACAATTTCTTTCCAAATGGATGTAAGCGAAGGTTCTTTTGGCGGAAGTGCAAGAGTTATTTACCCATTATCTGTGCTAACAACTAAGGGGAAAGAAATTTTGGAAACTCACTCAACAGAAAATAGGCATAAAGAATAATTTTAAAAGGGCTTTATATATTTATAAAGCCCCCCTCCCTAAATCTGTTCGGTAACTCATTTATTTTAATCAACAAACCTTGATAATCGAGTTTTTAGTTCTGATGAGGTTTTAAGGCCTTCAAGTGGATTTGACGTGCACCAAGGATTAATATCTGGGATTTCATTGACGATACGCCATACTTGATAAGAATCAAGGCAAGCAATCCCTTGAGCCGATAATACGTTATTATCTGAGCCAATAGTTTGCTTGTATTTAAAACAAGGCGTATTTTTTTCTTCATGAGAGGCGAGGAGCTCAAAAGAGCCCCTAAAAGAGGAAGAAATGCTTTCCCACGCATACGGACGATTAAGGATTCCTTTTTTTAAGATGTTTTGGGCATTATAAGCAGCGATGATCCGGTCTTCTATCGGAAGTTGTCTTGCTATAATAGATCCTCTATAGGTTTCATAAAGGATGGAAGATGGAAGAGGGGCTTGGGGAGCCTCATAACAATCTCTAGGGCAAGAAGTTTTTTGAGAAGAAGTGCATCCTATAAGCTGAAGAGAGAAAAGAAGGAGGGATATCACTTTCATTAATAAAGAGCCTATCTTAAGATTTTATGATTCTTTAATAAGCATAAAATTCTTTAATTAATGGAAAGTTTAAAAAATTTTTTTATTTTTAATGAAGAGAAATTCTGAACCAAATTTCATAATCAAATGTCTTAGATTATTTTTAAATTGTCATTCATTTTATTTGGATTTTTTCTTCACTTTTTGTGAAGAAACTTTACATATGGTAAAGTAAAAATGATTGGTACCTAACTGTTTTTCAGTATCCCATTGATAAATTTCTAAATCAACTATATTAGAGTTTGATTTTTTCTCTTCTTTTCTTTGGAAGATGGCAATATCTGGTGAGATAGTTTGTAGCAAAAATTGTTTAAAGGCATCCTCATCCTCGGGGGATTTAGACAAGCGATATTTTCCATGGTCGTGAATAACGGTGCTACTGTCGTTCTCTTTATCAAAAAACATTGATGCAACTTGCTCTGAAGTTAAATTTAGGAAGTTTGGAGGACGTTTAAGTTTTAAAGTACGAGGGCTATAGGGAGATTTATAATCTTCTTGATATTCTTGACTTGCAAACGAAGAAGAAAAGCTAAAAAAAGTAATAAATATAAAATATTTTAAGGACTTAAACATAAATTTATTCATTATGGAATTATTGCGTTTTTGATATCGTTACTTTATAGAGAAAAGAAAATTTTTGTCAAATAGAAAATAACAACGAGGTCTTCTTAAATTTGATGGTTTTTTCGTTGCTGTATGGCTCTAAATCGTGTAACAAGGAGCAGTTCGGGGCGTAGCGCAGCCTGGTAGCGCGCCTGCTTTGGGAGCAGGATGCCGGGGGTTCAAATCCCTCCGCCCCGACCATTTCTAAAAAATTCCTTTTTTATTCCTTCGATTCATAAAGACGATTCAAAATAAAAATGACTTTAACTGTTTGATATTTCCGCGCTAATTTTATGTTAAATTAATATTTAATAAATACTTTTAAATTATATTATTTAAATATTTATATATTTTAGGTGAATTAAATGAGTAATTATAATTTATTGACAGTATTTTTTGTAAAATTGTTAATAACAACTTCTTTATTTTCTAGTGACGTTTCGATGGAATATACATGTGATCCTTCAGCATCTGATGCCGGGAAAAATGTGCCTAGTCCCAGGACTCTCGTAGCGTCTAACTCTTATGAAGAATATTTACCTCCTCTCGATTTGCGAAAAGAAATAGGTTTTCTAAGGAGGCCTGATGATGAGCGAGAGCCTAGACGAGGAATAGTTAGAGATATTCCTGCTATTAGAAGTTTAGAACTTATTAATTTACAGGCTTATCATCAGATTCAGTTAAAACCCGAGCGAGATGTTACTGAATTAGATAATAGCTTTATGCCATTTCCTATAGTTAATTGCGACACAACTAAAGAAAAATACCTTTATGAACAACAAGAAAAACGGAATAAATTTTATAGTGAGGATGTCAATAAGAGAGAAAGTTTTAAACCTCTTTCTCATCCTAATATTTTAGAAAAAGGTGAGTTTGATATTATTAAAGGACCGCGTAGGGATCCTGAAGAATGGGTTTTATCTTCAATAATCGAATTGAAGATTTTGATTTCACGCATGGAATCTTGGATTTCTCGAGTAAAAGAAGAAAAAGAGATTAAAGAAAAAATTCTTGCAGAATATGAAGAGGGCAAAAAGAAAAATAAATCTTTAGGGATATGGAGTTATGAGGCTTGGAAAAATTGGCACGACAATTATGGTTTTGATGGTGGGCGCTATCGTTCTTTATATCAAAAATATGCTTTTGAAATTTTTCTAAGGAAAGAGAAAGATCAACAAGATCCTCTAGAAATAATTCAACAAGAAGATGGTACTTTTGAAAAATTGAGAACTAACCTGAAAAATTTAATGAGCGTATATCAAGGGGGAGAAATTATTGTATATGAGAAAAATAAGAAAATTAAGAAAGTAGTTCCAGGTCTTCTTAAAGAATACCATTCTTATCATAAACAAATACAAGAACTTGATCTAAAATTAATCAAAGTAGGTTTATTGACTTCTGCAGAAATTGTACAGGATTCTACTATTAAAGATCCCTCTAAACAAGTTTCATTACCATCCGTTTTCTATGTGATGGGGCAAAAATCAGGCAGATGGCTGGTGCAAGAATTAGGAGGATGGATAGAACAAGACTCAACCAAATGGCTGGAACAAGAATCAGGAGAATGGAGAGAAGGGGCCTCAAGCGAATGGATGGCTCAAGAAGTCATGCCATTTGATATGGCAAAAGTGTATGAATTTATTAAAGAATCCTATAAAAAATTTGAGGAAAGAATATTCATTATCGGTCTTGGTCAAAAACAGATGTCTGTTTTACAAGATGATTTATTACTTAAATTTCCAACTTTTTTCGTAAACTTTGGACCTGTTAGAAAAACAACAGTGACTTGGGGGCTATCCTTAAAACCTATGGATATTTTAACCTTGATGAAAGAAAAAGATGCATCTGAACAAGATCTTTCCAGCACTATTGGTCTCAGTCAAATAGAATTAGATGCCCTAAAAGAGCAGTATGAGAGTAAGGCTGAAGAAGTAAAAAGAGAGTTTAAGACACCTGATCTTTCTTTTGAAAATTTAAGAAAAATATTAGAAAAAAGACAGGAAAATCAAGAATCTATAGAAGGTAAAGAGGGTTTTGGTTTTTTTGGCATGGAAGAAGATGAGGAATTATTTTCTTCTGAAGAAGAACAAAAAACTTATTTAGAGTTTTTGCAATCTGAGGAGCCACAAAAGCCTAATGCTGATCTTTTTATTAGCTTTATGAATCTTAGAGAGAAAAAATCTCAACAACAAAAAGCCCATAATGAGTTGATAAAATCCTTAGTTCAACTAAGAAAAGAGCATATGAAGGAGAGTATACAAGCTCAGTTTCAATCAACGCTTCAAGAGCTTCCTTCTGAGGGGCTGCAGAGAATAAAAGTAGTCGTGAATGACGATATGCTTAAAAAATGGACTCTACAAGAAGTGTTTTCAATTTTACAAGAGGTCTATAAGCCAGATCAATATGTGAATCCTTCCATTGATTGGGAAATTATCTCTTCTCGGAATGAAATAATGCTTTGTTTAGGATTAGAAAAACAATTAATAGATATTCCTTTAGAGGAAAAGGGAGAGATTTCCAATGTTAGAGATATTTTTCAAGATTAGATGTAAATAAAGATAGTCCTATTGCGGCAAAGAAAAGAGCTAATTATTTTATTTTAAATGCTTAAAGAGAACAAATAGGGATCCTTATTAATCTGGAAGATTAATAAGTTCCCGTGGGCTAAAAAACAGAATAAATTAATCTAACCGATTGCGCACAAATGAATTAAAAAAACGATTTTCTTTTGTAGTTGTTTGTTGTTGTGCAAGGCTGAGGGCGAGTAACTTTAATTTAAGAAGATCAAGCGTTGCTCTTGAGTTAATTATTGAAAGATCTTGCTGTGTTTTTAATAAATTTTTCTCAGTAAACATTTTTCCCTCCCTGTTTAAGTCTTTTATCTTAAGAGAGAGGGGTTAAGAATCTGTAAACGCTATTCAAAAGAGTTTAGTTTTTAAGAGATTGATTCTTGAAAAATAAAAGATTTTTGATCAATCGGGACATTCGTTTTTAAGTTTGTAAGGTTAACCGTGGTATCAAGCCCTTGAGAATCAATCACAATCCATTGAACGAGTTTTAAAGGTTTTTTTGAGAATTTTAGGGTTAAGGTTCCTGTTTCGGCCACAGCGCTTCGCGCGAGAGTGACCTTATAAGTATTTTTCTCTTCCTGAAATTGTGTCACTTTAATCCCTTCGTCAAAACGTATATTTTCGCGGAGGATAAATTCAGCAGGCGTTTCAGAAAGAGCCATGGTAGTCGTTTCTCGGGTACTTGAGTCATGGTGAATGAGAAATTGACCATCTGCAACAATTGTTAAAGGCGTTGGATCCGTATACTGTAAACGCAATTTCCCAGGACGAGAGAGATAGAATTTTCCATGAGAAAGCTTCCCCGCGTTATCAATTTGCTCAAAGTCTGCTGTAAAGGTACGGGCCTCATTTAGATAAGTTTCCACCATTTTGAGGGCGGGTGCGGAAGATTCACCTTGAGCTCTCGATAAGAAAACTTGTAAAGGAAGTATTAAGGCGAGTATTAAGAGGCGTAACTTTTTCATTGATCTATCCTTGATTGTTAAGAGGCAACGGGAAGAAGGACTTCTCGTTTGCCCACATGATTTGCAGCACTCACAATACCCTCATTTTCCATTTGTTCCATAATACGTGCTGCACGATTATAGCCAATTTGAAGATGGCGTTGAATGAAGCTAGTTGAAGCTTTACGTTCTCGACGGACGAGCTCGATGGCCTGATGATAGAGTTGATCTCCTCCATCCTCATCATTTCCAAAAGAGCCTAAAGGTGCGTCATTGTGTTCTTCTGTAATCGTCTCAATATATTGAGGGGTTCCTTGAGCTTTAAGGAAACGGACAACTTGTTCGACTTCGCTGTCACCCACGAAAGGGCCATGGACACGTTGAATTTTGCCACCTGGCTCCATGAATAACATATCGCCACGCCCTAAAAGTTGTTCAGCTCCTTGTTCACCTAAAATCGTGCGACTGTCAAATCGAGAAGTCACTTGGAAGCTAATTCGCGTCGGAAAGTTTGCCTTAATTGTGCCGGTAATGACATCAACAGAAGGACGTTGCGTTGCCATAATAATATGGATACCTGCTGCACGCGCCATTTGGGCTAAGCGTTGAACAGCCGCTTCAATATCTTTACCTGCAACAAGCATCAGATCTGCCATTTCATCCACGAAAACAACAATGTAAGGAAGGGGTGACATATCTAAGGGCTGTGTCTCATATACCGGGCGGCCAGTTTCAGGATCAAACCCCGTTTGGACTTGGCGCGATAAGACTTCCCCTTGAGCTTGCGCTTGAGAAAGGCGCGTATTATAGCCTTCAATATTTCGGACCCCAAGTTTGGACATGGCTCGGTAGCGTTCTTCCATTTCTTTGACAACCCATTTGAGTGCAAAAACAGCTTTCTTAGGTTCGGTCACGACCGGTGTTAAAAGATGAGGAATTCCATCATAGACAGACAATTCAAGCATTTTTGGGTCAATCATAATAAAACGACAACGCTCAGGAGGGAGGCGATAAAGAAGCGAGAGGATCATCGCATTAATTCCGACGGATTTTCCTGATCCTGTGGTTCCTGCTACAAGAAGGTGCGGCATACGGGCAAGATCAGCGATAACGGGCTCTCCACTAATGTCTTTTCCAAGCGCAATAGCAAGTTTCATACTGGGAGCTTCGTAATCTTGACTTTTGAAAAGTTCTCGCAAAAAGACCGTTTGACGATCTTTATTAGGAAGTTCGATACCAATGGCATTATGTCCTGGAATAACGGCAATACGGGTAGAAAGCGCACTCATTGAACGAGCAATATCATCCGCAAGGCCAATCACACGAGAAGCTTTAATGCCCGGTGCTGGAATTAATTCATAAAGCGTAACGACGGGGCCTGGGCGCACCTGCGTGATTTCTCCTTTGATCCCAAAATCTTCAAGAATCGTCATCAATTGTTGGGCATTTTGGCGGAGAATACTCTCGGGGATTTTGCTGTTTTTACTTGCGACAGGTTCTGCTGTAAGTAAATCGAGTGAAGGTAGATGATAACTATCTTTCTGCGTGAGATTGAGAGGTTGTTCTTTTCTTTGTCTAGCCTCAGAAATCTTTTGCTGAGATTTTTTTACAGGTTGAGGAGAAGGATCCATGATTTTAATTTCAGGAGCACCAGAAGGCGTGATTTCTTGAGAAAGTGATTTTTCTTGAGAGAAAGGTTCAAAGTGGGGTTCTTCGTGAGAAGATAGCGTATGAGTTGAAGCCACCGCCTTCTCTTTGAAAGAAGGAACCCAATGATACAAATCTCTAGAAGAGAATTTCTTTAAGAAAGAAATAGGTCTTGTAAGAGCAAAATAACACCATTTTAAGGTTGTCCACGCATGTTTTAGATGTAGGCCGCTTGCTGCGATGAAGCATAAGAGTGAAAAACATGCTACAATAGAAAATTGGATGTTCCAAGAAAGATTCCAGGGGGAAATCTGTTGCTGTAAATGATAACTTCCCAAAAGGCCTAAGGCTCCACCACTATTTGTGGGTACCAAGTTTGCGCTGAAAAGTTGATAAAATAAGCTTGAAGTTGATAAAAGGCTTAGAAAAAGAGCTAAAATTCTTAAACCCAAAAATCGTAACTTCTTCACTTTTAGTAAATAAAAACTCCAAATTAAGAAAGTAATCGGAATAAGATAGCTTGCTGATCCGAAGCCTTGTCGTAGCAAATCTGCAAGAAAAGCTCCGGTCATGCCACCGTAATTCTGCAAGGGGCCATCCACAAGAGTATTCCATGAAGGGTCTAAAGGATCATAGCTGTATAAGCTAAGGAATATAAATACAGCAGATCCCAAGAAACCTATTCCCAAAAGTTCATCGACTCTTTGCAATAAGAATGTTTTTATCTTACTGGAATTAAAAGGTTTTTTTTCAATATTACTTTTGTATTGGTGCATGGTAAGTTTAGCTAAATGGCAATTAAAACGCGAGTCGATTAAATCTTATTTAGCTTTAAAAGTCTATAAGAGTAATTAAAATTGTCAAAAAAGCATTAATTCTGATTGAAGATTGATTTATCCTTTAAAGAAGTTATAGTATGCGATAAATGTTTTTCTTTTTTAACCCACACATGGTGAGGTTCTTTAATTTTGAGAAGTTGGATACAAGCTATTACTCTTTACAAAGAACCACGTATTTTGAGCATCTTGTTTTTGGGTTTTTCAAGTGGGTTGCCTTTTTTATTAACATTAGCAACACTTCATGTGCGCCTGTCAGAAGTTGGGGTTAATAAAACAACAATAGGCTTATTTGTTTTCGTAACAATTCCTTATACTCTCAAATTTTTGTGGGCCCCGATTATAGATAGTTGGCAATTACCTTTTTTCGGCCGTTTCTTAGGGAAGAGAAAAGGATGGATGCTTATAACCCAGCTTTCATTAATGATTTCATTAGTTTTACTAGGATTTGCTGATCCTTCTCAAAATATTTGGATGACAGCAGGGGCGGCAACTGTAGTTGCTTTTTGTTCTGCAACTCAGGATAGTGTTATAGAAGCCTATCGGGTGGAATCTTTAGACATTAAATCTGCCGGTATTGGAGCGGGCGCCAGCGTTTTTGGTTACCGTCTTGGAATGTGGGTTTCGGGGGCAGGAGCTCTTTATTTAGCCACGAATTTTAGTTGGCTTGCGACTTATAGTTTTATGTCATTTTTTGTTATGATAGGGATTGTCGCAACTCTTTTAAGCCATGAACCGAAATATTCAAAATTTTCTCAAAAAAAGATATCATCGCCAATGCTGCAAGCAAAATTTCGCACTTTGGTTTCTTCTCCTATGAAAACTTTTATCAACCGAGAGGATTGGGGGATAATCATTCTATTTATCCTTTTTTATAAATTCCCTGATACAATTTTAAATGTCATGAGTATCCCTTTCTTGCTTGAAATTGGTTTTACAAAAATAGAAATAGCGAACGTTGCTAAATTCTTTGGGATAGGAGCAATGATGTGTGGAGGGCTTATTGGCGGAATTCTTTTAGTCAGAAAACCGTTAATAGACACGCTTTTTATTTGTGGTTTTCTCCAGATTTTTTCTTGTCTGATGTTTATTATTCAAGCCCAAGTTGGCCATAATATTTTAATGTTATTTGTAACTATTGGAATTGAGAATTTAGCTTGTGGGATGGGGACTGCAGCTTTCATAACTTACCTTTCTTCTTTGTGCCGTATGCCACATACAGCAACGCATTATGCGCTCTTATCATCATTTGGATCCTTAGCACGTGTTACTTTCTCTTCAATCGGAGGATGGCTTGCAGATCAGCTTAATTGGCATGATTTTTATGCGTTAAGTGCGCTTTTGTGTATTCCGTTGATTATACTTCTATCCTTGAAGAGCGCCTCGCTTGATAAATAAGAGCATGTAAACAAGATAATAAAATAAAAAAAGCAGAGCAGATGATATAGTCAATGACAAAAGAGCTTATAACTATCGAAAGATTTTTCTTCCCTGGGAGTATGAGTGAGCTTGCGGCTCACTTAGTTTTACCTCCTTTTCAGCCGTGTGCTTATGCAATTTATGTTCATTGTTTCACGTGTTCAAAAGATCATCATGCAAGTCGACGTATTAGCGCTGAACTTGCGCAACTTGGGATTGCAACATTAAGATTTGATTTAGCAGGATTAGGTGAGAGTAGAGGCTGTTTTGCAGAGACGAACTTTACAACAAATGTCCAAGATATTTTAGCAGCTGCTCATTATCTACAAAACAATCATGAGTCTCCTACCTTAATCATAGGACATTCTTTAGGAGGGACCGCTGCTCTCGTTGCTGCAAGCAAGTTTTCAAATATTCGTGCCGTGGTTACGTTGAATTCTCCTTATGATCCTGGACACGTTGCAAAGAGGGTTCATTCGGTTAGAGAAGACGTAATGCTTTATGGGGAAGCAGAAGTTTTAATTGAAGGGCGTCCCTTTAAAATTCGGAAGAATTTTTTTGAAGCGCTCGAGAATTACAACATGGGAGAGACATTATCTAAGCTTAAAGCAGCTTTACTTGTTATGCATGCTCCGGAAGATCCTGTTGTTGATATTCGTAATGCAAATCAAATATTTACGGCGGCATCTCATCCGAAGAGTTTTTTGAGTCTTGATGGAATGGATCATTTATTAACTAAACAAACAGATGCTTCTTATATTGCAAATATCATAAAAGCTTGGGCATCACGTTATATAGGCGTCTAAACTAATATCATAAGAAAATTAACTGACTTATAAAAATTAGACATTGTAATATTCTTTATACCACTCAACAAATTTTGGTATGCCGTGAGAAATAGGTGTTGTAGGAGAATAATTTAAATCCTGCTCAGAGGTCGTGATATCAGCTAAACTTTCAGGAACATCTCCGGCTTGGAGGGGGAGCATTTCTAATATGGCTTTCTTCCCCAGCGTTTGCTCAATTGATTTAATGAAATCAATAAGTTTCTCACTTTTATTATTCCCAAGATTATAAATTTTATGGGGAGGATCAACGGTATCGCGAGAAGGAGGCGCATTTAAAGCTCCCATAATTCCTTTTATAATATCATCAATATAAGTAAAATCTCGTTTCATTTTTCCCTGATTAAATACCTGAATAGGTTGATTATCAACGATCGCTTTTGTGAATAAAAAGGCAGCCATATCAGGTCGTCCCCAAGGACCATATACAGTGAAAAAACGAAGCCCAGTTGAAGGAATATGATAAAGATGAGCATAGGAATGCGTCATTAGTTCATCGGCCTTTTTTGTTGCGGCATATAATGAAATTGGGGTGTCACAATGATCTTCAACAGAAAAGGGTAATTTTGTATTGCTACCATATACAGAAGAAGAACTTGCATAAATAAAGTGCTGAAATCCTTTTCTTTGCCGTGCAAGTTCTAAGATGACCATGTGTCCCACGATATTTGCTTCTATGTAGGCAAATGGATTCATAAGAGAGTAACGAACGCCTGCTTGGGCAGCTAAATGCACGATTTGTAGAATTGAAGGATGGGCATCCCAAATTTGCTGTATGCGATCTCGATCAGAAATATTGGCTTGATAAAATGTAAAATGAGGAAAATCTTTTAATTTTCTTAATCGAGCTTGTTTAAGTGAAACATCGTAATAATCATTGATATTATCTATGCCAATGACAGACATCCCCTGTTTAAGAAGATGTAAAGTTAAACTGTAACCAATAAAACCTGCAACACCGGTAACAAGAATTGGAGATGAGGATATTAACATTCTAAATATTTCTTTAAATTAATATAGGTTCTAAATAGCTTCGATCTTCAATTAAGATGATACAGGATTTTTCGTAAATGTTTCACGAATAAAATATGTGAGTGATAAAGCTAGAATAAGACACAAAGGAATAGAAGCCAAAGCAAGTTTCCAATTTTCAAGAGTATAAAATGGCAGACCTTGTTCGATTTTTCCATTCCAGGCTTTATCTAAGATCCAGCCAATGAAAGGTTGAAAGATAACACCACTCAACATCACCGTCATATTGGTTAGCCCCAATGTAAGGCCACTCATCGATGAGGGAATAATTTCACATATTGCAGCAAAGCCTAATAATTGCCCAGTAAAAGAGATTCCTGTGAGAAAGAGAAGGACGTACATAACGG